>Ga0172366_10001094_pt1 | contig 20981 bp, 14 predicted proteins | sample LakKivSesite69cm_FD_114533 | JGI IMG/M metagenome (GOLD analysis project Ga0172366, IMG submission 114533) | Sediment microbial communities from Lake Kivu, Rwanda - Sediment site 69cm | ecosystem: Environmental > Aquatic > Freshwater > Lake > Sediment | place: Rwanda: Western Province, Lake...
GAATGTGCTCATCGCTTTGTGCGACCTGCTCAGAGTACGTAGCGGTTTTGTGGTGGCCATGCAGGAAGGTGCGCTCGAGGTTCAGGTGTTCTGTGGCCCGCGCGAAGCGGCAAGCCAATTTCTTAAGGAATGCAACTGGCACGACTTGCTGCCTTCGTTCGGACAGAACTCGGCTCAGCGCGGGGAATTACACAATGAGGACTTTGTCTCCAGAAATGGTTATTGGCTTTTGCCGCTGCGCAGTAAAGACAGAAAGTCCACGCTTGGCATTCTAGGTATCGAGGCCAGCGATGGGAAGCCTGCTCTGACGCTGGAAGAACTGGCTATTGTAGCCAGGTTTATAGGTCAGGCTGAACTGGCTCTGGAGGATATGCACTTGCAGCAGGGGGTTTTTGGGGCCCTGCGGCAAATTGTCCCGGAGATTGAAGAGATTCAACGTTGGCGCAGTGCATCGTTCTATCCTGCACCGGCTCGACTTGAGCGACTGGAAAGCAACCCGGTCTATGCCCCTGATTTCCCCAAGGTAGTTAGGGAGGCGCTTCGCGACTACTGGGGAGGGCCGCGCCTGATGGACAGCCCCCTGATGCGCACACGGCTTGTTCGCCAGGCCCTGCAGGAAAACGATGGCATACCAACCCGTGCCTTACGTGCTGTATTGGGAGCAGCAATTGAACGCTTGAGGCCGGCAGGCGAGCGCAGTATGACCGCCAGCGAGTGGGTGGTCTACAACATCTTGGAAATGAAAGTCATTCAGGGGCGACCCATCCGCGAGATTGCCGACCGCATGGCGATCAGCGAGTCCGATTTCTATCGCAAACAGCGGGTGGCGATTGAGCAACTGGCCAAGACCCTGGTAGCGATGGAGCTGGAAAAGACGGCATCGCCCTCATAGGGGGCGTTCGATGTTATAGAAAGGCTCGATTTGTCACCTTTACGAGGTGGGTGGTATAATCTTCATCGCTTGCCCTTCAGAGTGACCGGCGGTGACCCGGCACCTGTGCGTGCGGTCGCCGTTGGGCCTTTGCAGTGACAGCAGATAGTCTACATAACACAAAGGAGGAAGAGGAATGGCTTTCAAGATCACCGAGGATTGCATTTCCTGTGCTGCCTGTGAGACGGAATGCCCAAACGAGGCCATCAGCGAGGGGGAAGAGATCTTTCTCATTGACCCTAACAAGTGCACCGAGTGTGTGGGCTTTTATGACACGCAACAGTGCGCGTCCGTATGCCCGGTAGACGCTTGCGTGCCGGATCCGGACCACAAGGAGACGAAAGACCAACTGCTGGCCAAGTTCAAGAAATTGCATCCCGACAAGGAACCCAAGTAGTTGCCAGCTTGCCGCATGGTGGAGGTCTAGAGTCTACCGGCCCCAGTAATCTTTAGGGACGCGGAACTCTATGTCCTGACCGAAGGGTTACGGTTGAGTTTTCTCCCTTGGTGGAGCCCTCTCCTGCGAAGGGTTGTTGACCAGTCGCATGGTTGGGCTCCATCTTTTTTCAGTCCATGCTGCAGAGGTACTGAAACCTGCGCCAGGGGTAGTAATTGAGGGTACTGTGTCTGCATTCGCCAAGTTTGCCGAACTGGGAGAAAAGTTGGAGGCTACACGCGCACGCAAGACTATGGCAGCGTTGGTGGCGGATTACCTGCGCTCACTGTCTGAAGGTGAAATTGCCCCGGCGGCGCGCATGGTCATTGGTCGCGTTTTTCCTGAGTGGCGGGGCCGGCCACTGAATCTGAGTGGTGCAGCCGTGGTGCGCGTAGTGAACCAGGTGGTAAAAACGACTGCCGAGCAACGCCAGAGGATTGCCAGTGAGGCCGTGGATTTCGGGTACAGCGTGCAGATGATGTTTGAGCGCGGGACGCGTGCACATATGCACGGTGCTCCCCTCACGTTGGCAGAAGTATGGCGTGCCTTCCAGGGCATCGCTGTGACCAGCGGGTCAGGTTCACGTCAGCGCAAGGACGAGATTCTGCGCGAACTCCTGCAACGTGCTACATCACTGGAGGCGAAGTACATCGTCAAAGTCGCGGTGGGAGAAATGCGGCATGGTGTGAGCGAGGGCTTGCTGTTGGAGAGCATCGCTCTGGTGGCGGGTGTGCCTTTGGAATTGGTGCAAAGGGCCAACATGCTCGTTGGGGATGTCGGGGCAGTGGCTGAAATTGCTTTGTGCCAGGGCCGTGCCGGGCTGGAGCGCAGCAGCATAAAGCTTGGGCAGCCAATCAAACCGATGCTGGCCCAGACCGCCACATCGGTCGCAGAAGCGTTTGAGTTGCTTGGACCGCAGCTTGCTTTAGAGTACAAGCTGGATGGCGCGCGGATGCAAATCCACAAGACCGGCCAGCAGGTGTGGCTTTTCTCACGTCACCTTTCTGACCTGACCATGAGTTTGCCCGAAGTGGGAGAGGAGGTCATACGGGAAGTCGCCGCATCTGCGGCAATCCTGGAAGGAGAGGTCATCGCTGTGGCAGAGGACGGCCGGCCATTGCCTTTTCAGCACCTGATGCGGCGGCTGGGGCGGGTACGTGACATTGAGACCATGCGCGAACACGTGCCAGTAAAACTCTACCTCTTTGACCTGCTGTACGCCGATGGCATGGTGTGGATTGACCGGCCCTACTGCGAACGCTTCGAGAAGCTGCAACGTGTGCATGGCAACATATCGCTTGTAGAGCGGTTGTTGCCTTCCTCAATGGCCGAAGGCGACGCCTTTCTCGAGGCGGCGCGCATAGCAGGGCATGAAGGGGTCATGGCCAAGAAACTGGGCAGCCCCTACACGCCGGGCGTCCGTGGCCGTCACTGGCTCAAGATCAAGCCGGCGGTCACGCTTGACCTGGTCGTCGTTGCGGCCGATTGGGGCTATGGCCGTCGCCACGGCTGGCTTTCCAACTATCATCTGGCAGCACGGGACGAAGAGAGCGGCGAGTTGCTCGAAGTGGGCAAAACATTCAAGGGTCTGACTGACGAAGAGTTCCAGCGCATGACCGAACGCTTGCTGGCTTTGAAGGTCAGCGAGGCATACGGAACTGTATTTGTCCACCCGGAAGTGGTGGTGGAGGTGGCCTTTAATAACATCCAGCGTAGCCCGCAATACAAATCGGGCATGGCCTTGCGCTTTGCTCGCATCGTCCGTTTCCGGCCAGACAAGGCAGCCGCCGAAGCAGATACCCTCCAGACTATGCGTCGCCTGCAACAAGCGGAGAAGTAAAAATCCGTTTGTTCACCTCAGAATTTGTTAAGCGCATTCGTGTGCCGCTGCTGATGGAGGAGAAATTCCATCTGCCCATGTCCCCATATACCCCTTTGCGTCGCCATTTGGATTGGTGTACAATGAGCACATGGGAGTGAAAGGCAAGAGTTTAGACGATAAGAACCCGCTGTGATACAAGCGCACTTACGGAAAGGAGCGGATAAGATGAAGACGAAGAAGTTCACGATTTTGCATTCAAATGACATGCACGGTGACTTCCTAGCCGAGTTAAAAGGGGCAGAAGGCCATCTTGTCGGCGGGCTGTCAATGCTGTCTGGCTATATTAACAAGGTACGGAAAGAGGAGGAAAACGTCCTGTACATCATCTCCGGCGACATGGTGCGGGGGTCGCTGATTGACTCGGAATACAGAGGCATCTCGACTATCGAGATCATGAATTACCTGGCACCCGACGTTGTAACGCTGGGCAACCACGAGTTTGATTACGGACTGCCTCACCTGCTATTCCTGGAAAAGATGGCGAACTTCCCCATCGTGAACGCTAACTTGTACATCCGCAAATACCAAAAGAGGTTGATGCGTCCATACCTCATCGTAAACAAAGCAGGGTTTGATATCCTGTTCATTGGCATCGTTACCGAGGCAGTCGTGGACGCGCTGCGGATGGACCATGAGATTGCCAGTTTCATTTCGCTGGAGGAAGCAAATGCCGAGGTAGGCAAGATATGCAACGCCTACAAAGATGAGGATATTGATCTGACGATTCTTCTCACGCATATTGGTTTTGACTCGGACAAGGAACTGGCAGCACTGCTGAAACCCGAATGGGGAGTGGATATGATCATCGGAGGCCACTCCCACACCATTCTGGAGCAACCAGCGGTAGTTAACAATGTCCTCATCGCTCAGGCAGGAGTTGGCACGGACCAGATCGGGCGCTTTGATATCGTGGTGGACGACGATACCAACAGCATCGTTGAGTACAAGTGGCAACTCATACCGGTGGACGACCGCCTGGCAGAGCCAGATGAAGAACTTCAGCACTACATTGATTCATTCAAAGAGGTTGTGGACAGAAAGTACAACACAATCGTCTGCAAACTAGCCCAGAAGCTGACGCACCCACGGCGAGAAGAAGAAACAGCTCTGGGGAACCTGTTTGCCGACATCTTCGCCGAGCGTGCTCAGGTTGACGTGGCGTTGATCGGCAGTGGCTCCATCCGTGCCACCGAGTTAGGCCCGCTGGTCACATTGGGCAACTTGAGGACCGTTTTCCCGTATGACGGCCCGCTTTTCAAGTTCGTCATCACTAGTGAACAGCTAAAGAGAATCTTTGCCTACATCATGCGGCCTGAAAACAGAACCGGCGAAGGGGATTGTTACCAGATCAACAAGGACGTCAGGGCAGTCTACGATGAGGCGAACAGATATCTAGAATCACTGACCATTAAAGGCCAGCCTCTGCAAGACGATGGACGTTACACGATATGCCTGCAGGATTATCACTACAAGAACTCGGCCAAGAAAATCGGTCTGACGAACGATGAGCTGGCCACGCTTGCGCATCCACACGTCGTCACGACATCTGTGTGGGATGTGCTGGAAGAATATCTGCGCGCCCATCAAAACTTGAACAGCACGGTTGAAGGAAGGCTTGAATACAAGAATGCTCCGTCAACTTGAGCCCCGTTTCCTGGGAGAAAACGGGGTTCTGAAGCAAAACAGGCATCGCGGGCAAGGAAGAAACCCGGCTCATAGAAAGGTAACGGCGTAGTTCATGGACTGGGCTCTAACACTTGGTACTGTACGGGGCATCAGAATTAGGATGCACTTGACTTTCCTCCTGATCATCCCCTGGGCAGCCTACAATTGGGGCATAGCCTTAGGTCGGGGCTGGTCAGGTGCACTCTTTGGCATGATTTTCATCGTCGTTCTCTTCCTCTGCATTGTGCTGCATGAACTGGCCCACAGCCTCGTAGCCATGCTCTATGGCGTGCGTGTCCGGGAAATTGAACTTTCGCCCATTGGCGGGGTGGCCAAGATGGATTCAATGCCTGAGAAGCCCTATCAGGAATTGGCGATGGCTTTGGCTGGTCCGTTGGTCAATCTGGTCATTGCCGTGCCCCTGGGCTGGCTGATCTTGTTGCTAATCAGAAGCGGTTTTATCCGCAGCATCAGCCACTTCGCCTATCTGATGAGCAGGCCATCCTGGCAGAGTTTTATCTTAAACCTGTTTACCTCCAACGTGCTTCTGGCGCTGTTCAACCTGCTTCCGGCTTTTCCGATGGATGGCGGGCGGGTATTGCGCAGTGCCCTGGCCTGGGGGATCGGCCAGAGGCAGGCAACGAGGTTAGCAGCGTACGTAGGTCAGGTAGCAGCGGTCGTATTGGCTTTGGCTGGTCTGCTTACGGGGAACTTGATCCTTGTCTTGATCGGCATCTTTGTTTTCTCGGGCGCACAACAGGAGGAACGTCTGACAAACTTCCAGGCCGTACTAAGCGACCTACGTGTGGGGCAGGCACTGATTACTCCCTGTTCAACTCTATCACCGGACGATACCCTGGCCACCACGCTCGAACTGGCAATGCATGGACACCCTGCTTGCTTTGCGGTCGTCGAAACGGGACGGCTTGTAGGCTTGTTGACACATGTTGACATCACGTCAGCACTGGAAACCTACGGTCAAGGGGTACGCGTGGGGGACATCATGCGTACAGGGTTTCCTACGATATCACCAATGGACACTTTAGCACGGGCTCATCAGTTAATGGCCAGCTCCGGCCTACGCGCCTTGCCAGTGACCAAGGATGGTCACCTCCTGGGAATGGTTACGGCGCAACAAATCAATGAGATTTATGCCCTCCTCTCCGCCCATCGGCGCGGGCAACAGAGTTGGTGAATCACCACAGAGGGAATAATCGGTTGTCAAGGGTTACATGAAACTCCCGCTCTTTCCCATTGCCGCATTCGAATTGGATCTACCAGCCACGGCCAGGAAATGCGTGCCGGCGATCGTGGCAGCGGCACTCCTGGCAGTAGACCCTGCCGAAGCCCTGAAGCGCAACATCGTGTTGCACGGGAATACCTTAGAGGTAGGTTCAATAGCCTACGATCTGAATAGATGCGAGCACATCTATGTCGTTGGGGCAGGCAAAGCAAGCGCGGCAATGGCTTATGCGCTGGAGAGCATCCTCGGCGAGCGCATTACCGCTGGCTGGATCAATGTCAAGGATGGCTACACCGCCCCAACGCGCAGGATTACGATCCATGAAGCAGGCCACCCCATCCCTGACACACGCGGCGTTGAGGGCAGCCGACAAATTGCCTCGCTATTGCACCAGGCAGGGCCAGCAGACCTGGTCTTCTGCCTCATTTCCGGCGGCGGTTCTGCGCTGATGACGCTGCCTGCGGAAAGCATCACTCTCAGCGACAACGAGCTTCTGACCCAGGCTCTGCTGTGCAGTGGCGCTACGATCAACGAGATCAACACCATCCGTAAGCATCTTTCCCAGATCAAAGGAGGGCAACTTTCCCGACTTGCCTACCCGGCACAGGTCATCTCGCTTATCATCTCCGATGTCGTTGGCAACCCCCCAGATGCGATTGCTTCGGGGCCAACGAGCCCTGATCCCACGACTTTTGCTCAAGCCTACGGCGTATTGCAGAAGTACAACCTGCTGCATGACATGCCAACTACCATCGTGCGCCACCTGCAGCAGGGTATGGCCGGCCAAATTCCCGAGACACCCAAGGCACACGACGAAGCCTTCCAGCGCACACAGAACGTAATCATTGCCAGCAATGAACACGCCGCTCAGGCTGCCCTGGAAAAAGCACGCCAGCTCGGTCTGAACAGCCTGCTTCTTTCTACCTTCGTAGAGGGGGAGGCGCGAGAGGTGGCTAAAGTCTTTGCCGCCATAGCCAGAGAGGTAGCACATTCGGGTCAGCCAGTGCCACGCCCTACCTGCATCGTTGCCGGGGGAGAGACAACGGTCACGGTACGCGGTCATGGCCTTGGTGGACGCAATCAGGAACTGGCACTGGCGGCAGCGCCGCTGATCGCCGGACTGGACAATGTAGCGGTTATTGGCTTAGGCACAGACGGCACAGATGGCCCCACGGATGCCGCAGGTGCGATCAGTACCGGACATACTGTCGGTCGTGCGGCGCAGAAGGGCCTGTCAACAACTGATTATCTGGCCAACAACGATGCTTACCACTTCTTCCAGGCTCTTGGCGATTTGATTATCACCGGGCCTACCAATACGAATGTCAACGACCTGATCTTCGTCTTTGCCTTGTAGCGAACCAGTCCGAGAACACAGAGGCTTTTCAGTTTTCCTCCGTGCTCTCCGCGTCTCCGTGGTAACAAGGGAGGCATACCCATGCTGCGAACCAAGATCGTCTGTACGATTGGCCCCGCAAGCCGCTCACCTGAGATGCTCAAGGAGATGATTAGCAGCGGCATGAACGTGGCGCGGCTGAACTTCTCCCACGGTGATCATGATTACCATGCCGAGAACGTGGCCAGGATCAGAAAAGCGTCAGAAGAGGTCCGAAAGCCCGTTGCCATCCTCATGGACTTGCAGGGCCCCAAGCTACGCGTTGGTGAGATGGAAGGTGATGGCGTACTGCTGAAGAAGGATGAAGAGATCATCCTGACCACCAGGCCCTTGCTCGGTCATGCTGGGGAGATTCCGGTACAATTCAGCCACCTCCCACGACTCGTAGCGCCTGGTGACCGCATCCTGATGGATGATGGCCTGTTGGAAGTTGTCGTCCTCGAATCCTCGGAGACCGATATCCGCTGCAAAGTAATTACAGGAGGCCTGCTGAAAAGCAACAAGGGCATGAACCTGCCACGAGCTCACACCAGCATCCCTGCCATCACCGAAAAAGACAAAGAGGACCTGCGCTTTGCCCTTGAACACCAGGCGGACTGGGTAGCACTCTCCTTTGTGCGCAATGCAGACGAAGTGCTGACCTTGAGGGAGCTTATCTCTGGGCAGTGCGCCCTTGAACGTCCTACGCCGGTGATTGCCAAGATTGAGAAACCAGAGGCCCTGCAGAACATTGACGCCATCATCGCCGCAGCGGACGGCATCATGGTGGCACGCGGCGATCTGGGTATAGAGGCTTCACCGGAGGAAGTCCCGCTGATGCAAAAGCTTATCATCAAGAAATGCAATGAAGCAGGAGTACCGGTGATCACCGCCACGCAGATGCTCGACTCCATGATCCGCAATCCACGCCCCACGCGCGCTGAGGCCAGCGATGTCGCCAATGCCATCCTGGACGGCAGCGATGCTATTATGCTCTCTGGTGAGACTGCGGCCGGCGAGTATCCCTTGGAAGCTTTGCGCACTATGGTCAGAATTGCCCAACGCACCGAGGCCGAAATGCAACCGATGAGCAAGGTTTCACCCGTACCACCGCCAAAGACAAAGAGTATTGCCGAGGCAGTAAGCCACGCTACATGTGAGACAGCACGAGACCTGGACGCAGCAGCCATCATCACCCCCACAATATCCGGGCATACGGCCCGTATGGTGGCCAAGTATCGGCCCCCCACACCCATTATTGCTGTCACACCCAGCCCAATGGTACAAAGACAACTGTGTTTATATTGGGGAGTCTATCCCTTGCTGGCGAAACGGACGGCCAATACAGATGAAATGCTTGCCGACGCCATAAGCGCAGCAAAGGCACACCAGTTTGTCAAGCCCGGTGACCTGGTTGTAGTGACAGCGGGAGCAGCAGGCAGCGCTCCTGGCACTACCAATCTCATCAAAGTACAGGTTATCGAGCGCATCCTGACCAGCGGCATAGGCATTGGTAATCAAGCTATCCACGGCCAAGTCAGACTTATTGGCGATATCCTGCCGGATGTAGCGGACATAAAAGCTGGTGACGTGTTAGTTATGAGACACACAACGAGGGAATCCATCCCACTGGCTCAAAAAGCAGTAGGGCTCATAGTAGTTGAGGGCGGGATGACCTCGCACGCGGCACAGATGGCGCTCGAACTGGGCCTTACGGCGATCATCGGTGCAGAAGACGCTCTGTCTGCGCTGAAGGATAGACAGGTAGTTACCCTGGATCCAGTTCATGGCGCGGTCTATGAAGGGCTGGTGAAGGTGTAAGAGTTTGCGACCGCAAGCAGAATTGTGATAGAATGATGGGGAACGTCAGGTAGAGCAATGATGAAGTGAGTCCAGCATGAGGAGGAATGAAAAGTGAACAAGAAGACCATCAGAGACATTGACGTCGCAGGAAAGCGCGTCCTCGTACGGGTTGATTTCAACGTACCGTTGGACAAAGCTGGGCGGATCACAGATGACACTCGAATTCGGGCCGTCTTGCCTACCATCGAATACCTGCGCAACAAGGGAGCCAAAGTTATCCTCTGCTCGCATCTGGGCCGGCCCAAGGGCAAAGTGGCGGAAGAATTTCGGCTCACGCCAGTGGCGAAGCGATTGTCCGAACTCCTGGGAACCACAGTAGTGAAAACCGACGACTGCATAGGTAGCGATGCGGAGCGTGTGGCTGCGGCGATGAAGCCTGGTGACGTCATTCTGCTCGAGAACTTGCGGTTTCATGCCGAGGAGGAGGCCAATGATCCTGGCTTTGCCAAGCAATTGGCAGCCCTGGCCGATGTTTATGTCAACGATGCATTTGGCACCGCTCACCGCGCCCATGCCTCTACTGAGGGAGTGACCCATTTCCTGCCCTCTGTTGCTGGCTTTCTCATGGAACGCGAGCTCACTTTCCTGGGCAAAGCACTGGCCGAACCAACGCGTCCTTTCGTAGCCATACTTGGCGGTGCCAAAGTCTCGGACAAGATTGGCGTGATCGAGAACTTGCTGCCCAAGGTAGATAGCTTGATCGTTGGCGGCGGTATGGCCAATACCTTCCTGAAGGCCCAGGGCTATGAGGTCGGCGCATCATTGGTCGAGGATGACAAACTGGAGCTGGCCAGGGACCTTCGACAACGGGCGGGTAAGAAACTCGTGCTCCCGACCGATGTCGTTGTCGCGGATGCCTTTGCTGCCGATGCCAAACACCGTACTGTCGCCATAGACCAGGTTCCCGCCGGCTGGCGTATCCTGGACATTGGTCCCCGGAGCGTGCGACAGTTCACTGCAGTACTGAAAAAAGCCAGGACAGTGGTTTGGAATGGGCCAATGGGCGTGTTCGAGTTTCCTACTTTTGCGGCAGGGACAGTAGCCCTGGCCAAAGCTCTGGCCAAAACAGACGCGACAACCATTATTGGTGGAGGAGACTCGGCTGCCGCAGTAGAACAGGCGGGGGTGAGCGAGGCCATGACTCATATTTCGACTGGTGGTGGAGCCTCGCTGGAGTTCTTGGAAGGGCGAATTCTGCCCGGAGTGGCTGCGTTACAAGACAAGAAATAGCAGCCAGCGGGGAGCAGTGATCCACCATCTGCTACCCGATATCGAGAGAACATCCAAGGAGCGTTCATGGCCAATCTCGAATTCATTCGCAAGTTGGTCATTCCTGCCGAGACCAAGATTGTGTTTCTGGTGATGGACGGCATAGGCGGGCTACCGATGCGGGAGGGTGGCCCGACTGAATTGGAGGCCGCACACACCCCAAACCTGGATGCTCTTGCCGCCAAGTCCATCTGCGGCTGCACAATCCTCATTTCTCCTGGCATCACGCCTGGTAGCGGACCAGGACACCTAGCCATGTTTGGCTATGACCCGTGCCGCTACCTCATCGGACGAGGCGTGCTGGAAGCACTCGGCATAGATTTTGACCTGCAGCCGCAGGATGTGGCTGGGCGGGGCAACTTTTGTTCTGTGGACGAAGAGGGCCGCGTCACCGACCGCCGGGCAGGACGCCTCTCGACCGAAAAGTGCGCCGAACTTACCGCTCTCTTGCGCGAGAAGGTCAAGCTGCCTGGAGTAGAGCTTTTTGTTGAGCCAGTGAAAGAACATCGTTTCGTGCTGGTGTTGCGCGGCGATGGCCTTGCCAGCGACCTGACCGAGTCTGATCCACAACAACTAGGCGTTCCATCCCCGCCCATCCGCCCTTTGGAAGACGCACCAGAGCCTGCGGCTTCTCAGAAGACAGCCGATTTGGTTAACAACTTCATCGCTCAGGCCCAGGAAGTGTTGAAAGGCCAACATCCTGCCAATATGGTCCTGTTACGTGGCCTGGACAAGCGTCCGGCAATCCCCAGCATGAGGGAGGTCTTTGGCCTGCGTGCCGCTGCCATCGCCGTGTATCCCATGTACCGGGGGCTGGCCAAACTGGTGGGCATGACCGCCTTGCCCAGCGGCACCACACTGGCCGACGAGTTCGCTGCGCTCGAGCGGGCTTGGCCGGATTACGACTTTTTCTACCTGCATTTCAAGAGCACCGACAGCAGAGGTGAAGACGGGGATTTCGAGGCCAAGGTGGCCATGATTGAGGAATTTGACACCTATGTCCCTCGTGCGCTGGCGCTGAACCCAGATGTGGTAGTGGTCACCGGCGACCACTCCACCCCCTCCCTGCTGAAAGCCCATAGCTGGCATCCCGTGCCGACGATCCTGCACTCACGCTACTGTCGCTACGACGATGTAGTCAAGTACTCGGAGCGCGCCTGTGTCCACGGGAGTTTAGGGACTTTTCCCGCTACAGACCTGATGCCATTGGCCCTGGCTAACGCTTTGCGCCTGACCAAGTTCGGTGCGTGAGGTTTGGCCTACGCTGCAGCCCCGAATCTTGCCCGTTGGCAAACTAGACCTGGACTTGCTATCCTACCTGCTCCAATTTCAGGGATACCCCGATGAACGGGTCGTGCTTGGCCCCCAGATAGGGGAAGATGCGGCGGTGATTGATTTTAGCGACCGTTATCTGGTGGCCAAGACCGATCCTATCACCTTTGTCACTGAGGAGATCGGCTGGTACCTGGTGCAGGTCAATGCCAATGACCTGGCAACGACCGGGGCTGTGCCGCATTGGCTTCTGGTGACCTTGCTTCTGCCAGAGAAAAAAACCGCCCCCGAACTGGCCAAAGAGATCTTTGCCCAGATTGATGCCGCTTGTCGAGACCTGCGCATCGCTGTGGTAGGCGGGCACACGGAGGTAACTTACGGTCTTGACCGTCCCATCGCCGTTGGCCATATGCTGGGAGAAGTGGCTAAGGACAAACTCGTTACGACCGGTGGGGCTTGTGTTGGCGATGACCTCGTGCTGGTAAAGGGGATCGCCATTGAAGGCACCTCCATTATCGCGCGGGAAAAGAGCGCAGAACTGGTACAGCGTGGCTACAGCCAGGATTTTATCGCTCGTGCCCGGCATTACCTCTACGATCCTGGGATCAGCATCGTGCGCGAGGCCAAGCTAGCAGTAGAGTCTGCTATTGTCCATGCCATGCACGACCCTACCGAAGGCGGCCTGGCTACCGGGTTGCACGAACTGGCGAAAGCAGCAAACGTAGGGCTCTGGGTGGAGCAAGAGGCAATTCCCATCTGGCCAGAGTGCGCCTCCCTGTGCACAGAGTTTGGCTTGAACCCGCTAGGTGTGATTGCCTCCGGTGCGCTGCTCGTTGCTGTTCCCCAGAAACACACTCCTGCTTTGCTCTCGGCCTATCAGAAAGCCAACGTACCCTGTGCTTTGATTGGGCATATCACGGCGGCTAACGAGGGACTAAAATTGAAAAGCGGCGCAGTCATTATTGATCTGCCCCGCTTTGATCAAGATGAAATTACCAGACTTTTCTAACCATGCTCTTTCCAGGTAGCCAACAGTTCCTTAGCCATAGCTTCTTCTTCAGAAGCAGTGCGTACTTTGCCATCAAGACGCGCGTCAAGCAGCTTGTCCAGGATCTGCCGATACACCGGTCCGGGTGGTACGCCCTCTTTTTTGAAAAAGTCGCCCTTCGTGTGTGGCCGCACCCAGCGCAGCCGATGCAGATATAGCAAAACATTGTCACGAGCGCTAGGCGAATCTAAAGCGATGGAAAAAGCCAGGATCGCTCGCGGTGAATAGCCGCGCAACAACCGGAAAATACGGCTTGGCTTCAAGTTCAGCCTATCCAGCCGCCAGGCCAAAGCACGAAGTTCTCTGACTTCCTGCAAGTACTTCGCGATCTCCTGACTGAACTTCAGTCGCTCCAGGAAGCGGTCAAGGTGTGGCTTCGTCAGCCGGTACGTCAGGAGAGCAAGAAGCAAGTACTTCTGTTCAACGGCAAGGGGAATTCCTACATGACCTTCCTGACCCTTTTCGGCATCCTCCTTTGTGTTCACTTCCCCGCGTGCCACTATCTGCATAGCCCGTTGGAACTTTTCTGCGAGCCACTCGTCGTAGCTCAATCCTGGCTCAAGATACCGAAGCACGCCTAATTCTGCCAGGCGCTTGACAATCATTCGCGGTGCCTGTTCATCGAGGATCAACTCCAATTCATGGCGCAGCCGTTCGCCTGTAACCCGATCGAGCAAACTCAGTGCATCACCTATCAACTCAGCGGTGCGCGTCTCAATAGCAAACCCAAGACGCTGCTCCAGCCGCACGGCGCGAAGGATACGTGTGGGATCTTCAACGAAGCTCAGATTGTGCAACACACGAATCAACTTATCGTGCAGATCCCGCTCTCCGCCGTAAAAGTCCAGCAACTCGCCATAGCGATCCCGGTCCAAACAGACAGCCATCGTGTTAATAGTGAAGTCACGACGGTACAAGTCCTGCTTAATCGAACTGCGTTCCACTTCTGGCAGCGCCGTAGGGTGTTGATAGAACTCGGTGCGAGCGGTGACGAAATCGAGCGATGGCGGCAGGTTGGTGCCAGCGGTGCCACCTAAGATGACCTTAGCCGTGCCAAAACGACCATGGCCGCGTACCCTGCCTTTCAATTGTTTGGCCAGCTCCTTTGCCAGAGCAATGGCATCGCCTTCCACAACTAAATCCAGGTCAAGTGTCGGCATACCCAGGAGCAAGTCACGCACAAATCCGCCTACTACGTACAGCGAATAGCCCATTTTGTTAGCCGTATCCCGTGCCTGCAAAAGGATGTCGAGCAGTGGAGCCGGCAGACTCTGGCGGAGCAGCCGCTGAACCTCCTCGCGGCGCGAAGGGCGCGTATGCGCACTCCACAATTTGATCAGGTCCGTGCGTGTGACGATGCCCAGCACATGGCCATTTTCCACCACGGGCACCTGTCCGACTCCGTGGTCAGTCATGATCTGCTGCACCATCGTCACACTGTCTGAAGGGGAGACCGCCATGTCACCAGTATGCATGTACGAACGAACGGTTGCCTTTTCCAGGCGGTGCTGCAGCGCGCGATCAATCTCACGTCGCGTCAAGACACCCACCAGTTGCCCATCCTCCACAACAGGAAAACCCTCGTGCCCATAGCGTCGCATCAAAGCCTCTGCCTCGAACAGCGGCATGTCGGGGTGCAAAGTATGCACACCATAGGACATGATCTCTTTAACAGTTATTGCTGGCTTCACAACTTCTTCCATAGATGCTATTAACTGCTTGCGCACCTGTTCCAGGTTGGCACCCTGGATCAACGCGGCTGCTGCCGCACCATGACCACCGCCACCGAAGACACGTGCTATCTCTCCAACGTCAACTGCCCGGCTGGAACTGCGGGCGATCAACTGAATCTGATCTTTAAAAACAAAAAGGAGAAAAGATGCATTAGGGTCAAACACGTCGTTCAACTTGTGCGCCAGGGTAGACAGTTCCTCCAGGTACTCGTCCAGGTAAGCTATCGCCAGCAGAATGGCCTGACCGTGCAAGTTGTGCCATTCGACATGCTCTACCAATTGGCTATATATGGCCTGATAACGTTCATCCAGGGGATGCCGCAGAAAACCAGTGGCTATGACAAGATTCGCTTCCTGCTCTAACAGCCAGGCGGCACTGCGCAGGTCACGCGCAGTAGTTGTGGAGTAGGACAGTGAACCAGTATCCTCGTAAATGCCCAGCAGGAGCAATGTGGCTTCCAGCGGAGTGGGCGAGATACGAAGCTCACGAAGCTGTTCTACTAGCAAGGAAGTAACGGAGCCGACCTCATCAATGGTGTACGAAGTGCCCGGCCTGGACTCGCCACGCAACGGATGATGGTCAATGATGCGCAGGGTGCTTCCTGCATCCACCCCTCTGATAGATGGCACTGATTGCGCATCCACAATGATGGCCTCGGCAACACGCCGTCGGGGCAGTTCGTCCAGGTACACAAAGGGCAACTGATCACCGTACAGGGCCAAGAAATCGCGCACCTCGCGGTTCAGACGGCGCGGCAGAACTGGAATTGCCTCAGGATATAGCTTTGATGCGGCTAACTGTGCAGCCAAAGCATCAAAGTCTGTGTTCTCATGGGTGAGAATGACTTTCAACTCAAACCCTCGATTTTCTTCCTCACCAGTTGTATGATTTTCCTACTCCAGGCCAGTGCCTTTTCAACCTCTGCCGGGTCGTCATAGTATTGGGCTGGAACCCCCCCAGGCAGCCCATTGGGGTAGCGTGTTGGAATGTAGTAATCGTCCAACCTTCTGGCGCTTGTCAGAGGTTTAAAATCCGCATCCAACGAAGTCGCCAGTTTCAGTAGTTCGCCCACGGAGTGGGAAAGTATGGGCTCCTCTTCTTCCATATAAATGAATGCCTTCAACGCTTTTTCTGCACTTTGTTGACAGAGAAACAGCGAAAGATAGAAGCGCCCTGCCTTCATCAAATCAGAGGCGTCTTTAAACTCTTCTTCTGCCTGGATTAACCATCGAACGGCCTCGGCTTTAAAGTTCTCTTTCATATATTACCTTCCCACTTTTCAGCGCTTGTCGTAGAAATCTGCTCACGGGAATGGTTCTTTCCAGTTCCTCCTCCGTGTAAGCGAGGATATCGCAACTGACTTCCCGGTCTATTTCATCATAGATTTTCTTCATCCATTCTTTTCCAGTCCTTGTTGATGGCATCACGCTGATGATATCCAGGTCACTCCAGCTTCTGATACGTTCTTGAGCATAAGAGCCAAATAATATGATTCTAAGAGCGCCCATGTCTTGCAGTTGCCTCTTGATTTTTTCTAGATTCTTCTGGAGCGCTCTTCCACGCCTTGCTTTACGAGTTCTGAGTTTTCGTAAGGTCAGTGCCATTTTATCTATTGGTCCCTTGATGCAAAAGCCCTCAACGAGTTCTTGCGGCCCAATTATGGCACAACAATGCTCTATTGTCAACGCGGATGAAAGCGGGCCATTTGCTTTGACTGTGTCACCAAGTTGGGCTATAATTGATGCGGAGGATACTGGCGGTGCGTCTCCGTGAGAGAATTGGCTCAGCGTGGAAATGGCTCTACCCAGGCATGGGGGTAAAGCGTTGGTTAGCTTTGCTGGCAGTGGGACTCTTGTTGCTGAGCCTGGGGGCAAGCTTTTTCTACGTTCAAATCTATCGCGCAGTCGAGTTTTCCGGCGCAGCGTCACCCATCGCCTATACCCTGACACTGCAGTTTCTGCCACACTGGCTGCGCGGGCTATTGCTGGGGTTGACAGGCATTGCCTGTGTAGCTCTGGCGGTTTTTCGCTTGAGCAGGTCATTGGTCTCGGCCCTCTTCGAATCCAATCGGGAAAGTGTGGTGGATGTCATTTACCGCCGGCGGATGCGCAAACGGGGACCGAAGATCGTGGCCATAGGTGGCGGCACAGGCCTTTCCACACTGCTGCGCGGCTTGAAAGAGTGCACTGATAGCCTTACGGCCATTGTCACTGTGGCCGATGATGGGGGCAGCTCTGGGCGCTTGCGCCAGGAACTGGGGCTTCTGCCACCAGGTGACTTCCGCCAATGCATAGCTGCTTTGGCTGAAGTTGAACCGTTAATGACCTTGCTCTTTCAATACCGCTTTGGCGAGGAATTGGGGCTCAATGGCCATAGCTTTGGCAATTTGTTCATTGCCGCGATGGCCGGAATAACCGGCGATTTTGGACAAGCGATCCGCCTCTCAAGCAAGGTACTGGCCGTACGCGGGCGCATCCTGCCCTCCACAATGCAAAGCGTTACGCTATGGGCGGAACTGGCAGAGGGCAGAGATGACAGTAACGCCCAACACCAGGTGCAAGGAGAATCTCGCATACCCAAGGCGGGAGTACCCATCGAACGTGTTTTCCTGCAGCCTGACGATGCACGGGGATATGGCGAGGCCATGCAGGCTCTCCTCGATGCAGACCTGATTATAGTAGGCCCTGGTAGTTTGTACACCAGCATCCTGCCAAACTTGCTCGTCAAGGATGTCGTTGCAGCACTTCGCGCTTCCGAGGCTCTAAGAATTTATGTCTGCAACCTGGCTACTCAAGCCGGCGAGACAGATGGTTACAATGCGGCTGACCACGTGCGAGCTGTATACAACCACGTAGGGGAGGGGCTTTTCGACTACGTTCTAGTGAACGACAACATGGAGGTGCAAAAGCCAACAAACTGGAATGCAGAAATGGTCAGGCCCACAGTAGATGGCATGTACCGCGCTTGGACCGCAGATTTGGTAGATGCGGAAAAACCGTGGCGGCATGACCCCAAGAAACTAGCACAGAGCATTATGAGCATCTATGCAAGTCACCAAAAGCGCAGTTGAAGTCGGGAATGGAAAACCTACTGGCATTAGGTTGGGGATGCAACAGTCCTAGAACACTATGAGACATAGCATAACGCTTCACCGCCACTTGGCTGGTGAAATCACTTCAAAAACGGAGGAGAAACAAATGACAATCAAAGTCGGAATCAACGGGTTCGGCCGTATTGGACGCCAGGCTTTCAAGGCCATGCTTGATTACTACCCCAAAGATATCGAAGTCGTCGCCATCAACGACTTATTTGACGCCAAGATCAACGCGCACCTGTTCAAATACGACTCCAACTATGGCGCCTTCCCAGGTACAGTTGAGGTGGTGGGCAACAACTTGCGCGTGAATGGCAAAGAGCTCAAAGTCTTGGCTCAGAAAGACCCAACACAGTTGCCGTGGGGCGACCTGGGTGTAGACATTGTCATTGAATCAACTGGCGTCTTCACCGAAAAGGAAAAGGCGATGGCGCACATCAACGCTGGGGCCAAGAAGGTCATTATCAGCGCACCCGCTAAGAATGAGGACATCAGCATCGTCCTTGGGGTTAACGAAGAGATGTATGACCCCGCCAAGCACCATGTGATCTCCAACGTTTCTTGCACGACGAACTGCCTTGCACCTGCCGCAAAGGTCTTGCACGACAACTTTGGCATCGTCCGCGGTCTAATGACTACCATTCACTCCTACACCAATGACCAGCGTATCCTGGACCTGGCGCACAAGGATTTGCGCCGGGCACGCGCTGCGGCCCTGAACATCATACCCACTACCACCGGTGCAGCCAGAGCCCTGGCCCTCGTTATACCTGATTTGAAAGGCAAGTTTGACGGATTTGCGCTTCGTGTGCCTACCCCAACTGTCTCTGTTGTGGACTTTGTCGCTGAGGTGAAAACCAAGACCTCGGTGCAGGAAGTCAACGAGGCTTTCAAGAAGGCCGCCGAAGGCAAGCTCAAGGGCATCCTGGGGATTACCATGGAGCCATTGGTCTCAATGGATTTCAGGGGTGACCCCCGTTCGGCCATCGTAGATGGCCTGTCCACCATGGTCATCACTGATACCTTCGTCAAAGTGGTGGCCTGGTATGACAACGAGTGGGGCTACGCTTGCCGCTGTGCCGACCTGGTTCACTATATTGGTGGCAAGATGTAAGAACTTCAGTCGGACAGTGCCAAAGAGGGGATGGGATGACTATCCCGTTCCCTCTTTCTTGTTGTACCTAAGCTGCACCTCAAGGAGATAATTAGGCACATGCGCCGCATTGCCATGCTTAGTGTTCATACCTGTCCAATGGCCGCCTTGGGAGGCAAAGAAACCGGGGGCATGAATGTCTACGTGCGGGAACTGAGCCGTGAACTAGGTGCACAGGACCTGATTGTGGACATTTATACCCGCTCGCAAGATCCTTTGCGCGAGCGTGTGCGCGAGTTGTGGCCCAATGTGCGGGTGATTCACTTGCCCGCCGGGCCGGAAAAACCGTACAACAAAAACTTGGTCTACAACCACCTACCGCAGTTTGTGACTGGGTTACGCGAGTTCGCTGGCAGTGAAGGTATTTCCTATGACTTAGTGCACAGCCACTACTGGCTATCCGGTTGGGTGGCCCGTGAACTCGTCCGTGAGCGCCCTCTGCCCACGGTGCACATGTTCCACACCCTGGGCCGCATGAAGGACACTGTAGTACGAAGCGAAGGGGACAAAGAGACTTCTACCCGCATCCATGTAGAGGATGAGCTCATGCGGGACATGGATCGCATCGTTGCTTCGACACCACTGGATAAGGCGCAAATGATGGAGCTATACGGCGCTGATCCCCAGAAGATTGTGGTCATACCTCTCGGCGTAGACTTGAGCTTGTTCAGGCCTATTCCTCGTGATGAAGCTGGACCGGCAATTGGCGTAGACTTGTCCAAGCATTGCCGTCTTATTCTCTTTGTTGGGCGATTGGATCCGCTCAAAGGGCTGGATACGCTGATACGCGCTATGTGCAAGTTGACGGAAATAGAGCCTGAGACGTCTAAGGGCCTATGTCTTGCCGTCATCGGTGGTGATGATGACGAGAATGGTCCCGACTTAAGCAACGAACTCGAATGCCTGGACAGGCTGAAGAATGAGGTCGGTATTAGCGATCTAGTCATTTTCCTTGGCTCGCGAACCCAGACTACATTGCCTTACTACTATTCCGCTGCCGAGGTTTGTGTAGTGCCTTCTTTTTACGAGTCCTTTGGCCTGGTAGCCCTGGAAGCAATGGCTTGTGGTACGCCTGTCATCGCCTCACGCGTTGGCGGGCTACAGCATACCATCGAGGACGATGTAACGGGCTTCCTCGTGCCTGCCGGAGATGCCGATGCTTTGGCAGAGAAACTGAGGCTGATTCTGTCAGACCGGAACTTGCGCGAGCGCCTGGCAGCAAATGCCCATCATAGGGCACAAGCCTACACTTGGCAGTCAGTAGCAGATCGCATCCTGAATCTTTACGCAGAACTATGGCCAAAAAGGTAGAAAGAACTCGCTCAGCGCAGACCTATAGCCAACCCAATACGCGCATGGTCATTATCGCTCATCCTGATGATGCCGAGTTCACGGTAGCTGGAACAGTTGCGCGTTGGATCAAAGAAGGCTTACGGGTCATTTATGTCGTGTGCACGGACGGTAGCCGTGGCAGCAACGCCCCCGACATGCCACCAGAGCGTATGAAGCCCATTCGACACGCTGAGCAGCGAGAAGCAGCCCGCATCCTGGGGGTTCATGAGGTCATCTTTCTGGATTACGAAGATGGGACCCTGGAGCCAACGATGGAGTTGCGGCGTAGTCTCACCCGGCTTATCCGCCGCTACAAGCCGGACGTTGTGATCTGCCAAGATCCAACGGTGCATTTTCAGCGCAATGTATACATTAACCACCCCGATCATCGGGCAGCAGGCGAAGCAGCGCTTTATGCGATCTTTCCCTCCGCATGTACACGTTTTGTTTTCTCTGAGCTGCTCGAAGAGGGGCTGGAGCCACATAAAGTCGGGGAAATCTATCTATATGGATCGTCGGAGCCTGAGACCTGGATTGACATTACGGAGACAATCGAGCTCAAAGTTGCGGCACTCAAGGCACATCGCAGCCAAGTCAATCCAGACTACGTGGATACAATGGTACGGAGCTGGAATGCGGACGTAGGGCGGCGACATGGCGTGCCCTATGCTGAGGAATTCAGAA
>Ga0172366_10001099_pt1 | contig 20957 bp, 48 predicted proteins | sample LakKivSesite69cm_FD_114533 | JGI IMG/M metagenome (GOLD analysis project Ga0172366, IMG submission 114533) | Sediment microbial communities from Lake Kivu, Rwanda - Sediment site 69cm | ecosystem: Environmental > Aquatic > Freshwater > Lake > Sediment | place: Rwanda: Western Province, Lake...
CTATAACGACGGCTCCGGCTACGGCGACGGCTACGGCTCCGGCTCCGGCTACGGCTATGGCTACAGCGAAGGCGAAGGCGACGGCTACGGCTACGGCTCCGGCTACGGCTCCGGCTACGGCTACGGCTACGGCTACAGCTACGGCTACGGCTACGGCGACGGCTCCGGCTACGGATTTTCTTGGAGCGTATAAATGCATGAGCAAAAGAAAATAAATTTTGGTTACAGCTTCGGCTGTGGCTACGGCTATAACGACGGCGACGGCTACGGCGACGGATATGGCGACGGCGACGGATTCGGCAACGGCAATGGCTACGGATTAGGAGGCGACGACGGATGCGGCTACGGCTGCGGCGACGGATTCGGCTACGGCGATGGATTCGGCTATGGCAGCGGCTACAGCTACGGCGATGGCTACGGCGACGGAGACGGCTGCGGATTTGCCTGGAGTGTGTAAATGAATGCGTGAGCAAAATACAATAAATTTTGGCTATGGCAACGGCTACAGCAACGGATACGGCAACGGATACGGCAACGGATACGGCAACGGATACGGATATCCATATGGAAGAATCTATGGAGTTGGTCACGGATTTGGGAGAGGATATGGAAATGAACACGGCAAAGGCTATGGTGATGGAATTCACCACGTCTGGGGGAGAAATCGAGGAGATGGACAGGCCGACGTTTATACCAGCCTGAATAGATCATGCAGACCGCAAGGATTTGGAACGAGCTTCGCTTGGAGTGTACCAGGTTATCCAAACGCCTTCGCATGGAGTGCAGGCGACTTCGCATGGAGTAAAAGCAATGATTGAAGAAGAAGAATTTCGCTGGGGATGCAGCAGTTATAGTTATGATCATGGTCATGGCTATGGATTTGGAACAAACTATCAAGTTGGAAGTGGGTATGCTCAGCACTGGAAAGGCGGGGGAATTGGATGGTGGATTAATATATATATGCCACCAGGGTGCTGTTTTATGGACGGGGGTTTGGGCGTCGGTGATATTTACAAATTTGCTTGGACATTAGAATCAGTGACATGATTTGCAATAAATATCATCGCAGAGAAGGTGATGAAATTTATCACCCAAGGAAGGGGATTCGGTGGAGACATAAATTCTGTATTGGAAAAGAAGATGACTGGAAATGGCATCTGGAAATGCTGAAGCCTGAAGATTTTAAAGACATTGTACTAGAACTTAATGAAGAGTATTGCTGGAGTGATCACTACAGGGGGGTCGAGTGGGAATATGCCATGATCCCTGATGATGTGATTCAATCTCGCATCGATAAATGTAAAGAGGCAATAAAAGTTAACGAAAATAATATCAGGGGGTTACAGGAGCTGTTAAAGATAAAGCCGGAAGATTAATAATGTGGTAAAATACTCGCCATGACATTCCGCGAACTCGTTGAGGCTATTAAGAAAATTTGTCCCAATGCGTATTTTGATGAATATGCAGACGGCGAAATCCACATCGACACTAGACTAAAATTGGTCTCTAAGAAATCAAAAGAAGGATACTGGGATCAGGAGCTTGTATCAATCAGCGATGAGGAAGAGGAATGATCCGATTTGTCAAAGGTGACATTTTTAATTCTCAATCAGATGCGCTTGTCAATCCCGTGAATTGCCTTGGGATTTCTGGAAAAGGATTGGCGAAAGAATTTTCCAGACGCTTCCCGGCCGCGCAGCGTGCGCTCGAAGATTTGGTAAGTGGAAATTTTATAAAGATTGGAACGTGCGCGCTGTTTTTTATTGGAGATGGCGACAAGTGCATTGTTCATTTTCCAACGAAACAACATTGGAGGAATCCATCAAGGCTAGAATGGATTGATGTAGGACTCCAAGATTTACTCGGATTGCTTGAAGAGCAAAACATTAAAACAGTCGCCATCCCGCCGTTGGGATGTGGACTTGGAGGTTTGGCATGGGTAGATGTAAGAAAATTAATTCATAAACATTTTTTGGACACGAGGATTATCGCTGAGGTTTATACTCCTTAATAATCTCTCGATCTAAAATGCAGAAGCATTCAGAAAAAACTGAAACATTGTCAATGAAGTTTTTTGTTGACGCGGCACCACCGACGAGGGATCATCGACCGTGAGCGGACACAGATGGATCAAGAACATCAAGAACAGACAAAACCAAAGCTCACCTTACACTGTGGTGCCCATGGCATCACCATGGATGTCTTGGAAAAGATCGTGGAGCCTGGGGAATATCTCATTGATTCCAAGAAATACCTGGGCACTCCAGAGCCAACCTCCTCCCACATCCCGATTCCACATCTGCGCGTTCAAAAACTTGTAAGAGATACTCTTCAAAACCACGGCTACGAAATCACCGGCGAAAGTCATGCGCTGGGAAGATTTGGACAAAGATACTTCGGATTGTTCCAAGTCACCAATCAGGATTTGGTCGGAAACCATCCCGATTGTTCTTGGATGGTCGGCGTGAGAAATTCGCACGATAAAGCGTTCCCCGCTGCGGTCGCGGCCGGGACGCGCGTGTTTGTTTGTGACAACCTTTCCTTTTCTGGCGCGATCAAGATCGCTCACAAGCACACTTCGAAAGTCTTGCAAAAACTCCCTGAGCTTGTCGATCATGGAATCGATCGACTTGCACTCGCGTACAAGGAACACGCCGAGCGCATCGAAGCCTATCAAGACTTTACCATCAAAGACTCAAGGGCCTCGTTCATCATCATGCGAGCTTTTGAAAGCGGGATTATATCTACGACAAAACTTTCCACGGTGTGGAATCAGTGGGTCAATCCGAGCCATGAAGATTTCAAGCCGAGAAACGCATGGAGCTTATTCAATGCATTCACAGAAGTTTTAAAGCATTCTTCTCTTTGGAATATTTCAGACTCAACCTCAAAATTACACAACATGCTAGACGCCCTAACCGGCGTTGTGGAGGCACCAAGCGATGTCCTACACGGATGATAAGATTATTAAGGAAATTGTTAATGGTTACAAGAATGGGCGTAGCATATCCAGCCTGGCCGCCGAGTACACAATGGGCCGCAGGTCTATCGCGAATATCCTTGCAAAGCAAGGGGTGAAAATCAGGAAGCAAGGGCAAAGGTCAAACTACGCTGTTTTAAAATATGGAATGAACGTCGGCCACGAGGAAATCCAAAGAATTTATGAACTGAAAAAGCAAGGGATGCCAAACTGGAAAATTGCGAACGCCCTTCAGAGAAATCAAACAACCATTCAAGTATATCTGGATGCAGCAGATGCTGCCGATGTCGGCAGCTTCTATAAAACAGAAGCAAGCGTCGAGAAAATTATGAACAAACGTATCAAAAAGATTGATCGTAAGACATTCTATTCCATCAAAGAAATGATCGAGAGGGGGATGACCGGCGCACAAATACGTCGGGCGCTGAATGTCGGATCGCACTCGCTAACAACAATCCGCAGGTGCGCAAGCTATGAAGATTTGATGGTCGCCTCCAAGCGCCTCACACTCAACGCTGATCGCTATTATAATGATTACAAGGGGAACAAAATTCCCAAGACTAAAACGACGGCTAAGAAAAATCACACCCCGCAAAAGGAGCGCACTATCAGCTCCAACTTCTACGCGAATCTCTATAGAAGTCGCGCAGAATCAGGCTCTTGGGATAGATTCAATAACGCAATTTATTACCTGAGGGGGCTTGTAAAGACTCCCGAAGAGGCTGGTAAGCTTTCATTTTACAATGTTGCAGAGCCATTCTTGATTGAAGAATATACCAGAATCGAAAATGAGTACAACGGCGGAAAGCCTTTCCAGCCACCGACTCAAGATCAGGTTCGGGCGTACAAGTCGCTGGTTGCAAAAAACAATAATACGATGAAGAAAAAGGCAACCAACCAAGAAGATGACGAATCGCAGCAGCCTCCCCCGCCGCCGTTCCTTTCCCTTGTTGAAGCGGCGGCCTTGATGGGTTTGTGGCCTAGCTTCATCGAAGACCTTGCCAAAGCTAGCAAAATCAAATCTCTTACCTACAATGGCACCATGAGGGTGTCCAGAAGTAGCCTTGAAAAATACTTTGAAGACTTAGAAAATAAAGTTAATGAGGCGGCCATCCAAAGGGACATCAAGGCTGTCGAGAAAATTGATTGAGGGGGCGACGTGGTGATTGAGTGGGGCAGGGTGATGATATGAATGCGGCCAGGGCCGTGTTCATGGTTCATCACCCTGCTTTTCATGTTTGCGAATCACTTTGGTTCTGATAAAATTTCAACATGCCCCAAAAACAAGAGAAATCATACGAACAGCTTGTCGAAGAACTATCTCAAAAAATAGAAAGCTTGAAGGTCAAAACTGACTTAAAGCAACTTGATTTGGAACATTGCTACGATGTTCTCAGAATATCTGTAGAATTATCGTTAATTAAAGACGGCCCAAAGGTTATTTATGCGGCCGATCAAATTTTGAATTCTGTAGATTTCTTTATGAGCATTATTGACAAAGAAAGTGCTAGGGATGAGCCGGTCTCTTTGGAAATCGCCATTATGGCTGTGAGAGCGGCCTACGAAGTGGGCGGGTGGAATCGAGATAATGTCGCTGACATTCGGGAGCTTTTAAAATGATGGATCGCAACATGGAAATCATTCATGTGTGCCTGAGTCAGATCAGGTCCATTCAGGATAAGGTCGATGAAATTCAGCTGGCCATTTACGCCATGCAAGAAGGCATCAACGGCATCATGAATGAAGTTAAAGAAATGCACCCTGCCCCCAAGGGCAATTGGATTTCTCTTGAACTTCATCAAAAGTATATTGATGAGATACAACAAAAGATAAATCAAATCGAGAGCAATCAAAAATGTCCAACCGAAGAACAGAAGAGCAAATCATCATGACCAGAAAAAAAATCGACAGCGACAAGCAGCTTAAGGCTGAAATCAATAAGCAGCTTAAAGAGCAGATGACGACTGAAGAAAAGGGCATCGTTTTTAAGTACCAGATTATGATGGCACTAGCCGTGACCATGATTGCCGGGCTGATGCTCGTCAACATGTTCAATCCATGATCTGCTCCCCATCAAGCCCACGCGCAACACGGGCTTGACAGGACGCCCCAACGTGGTACTCTCGCTGACTGAGCAGGAGGCAACGACCCGTGTGGGGCGTCCTTTTCTACATCCTTTCGATCATCACAATTTATATCACCATGATCCCATTGTGGATTTGCTCATCGGTCGTGATGGTGCTATCATCACTTTCGATGATGTTGGCGGAGGGGCTGCTCTCCGCAACAGGAAAAAAGAAATCATGTGACCTATTCCCAGAGCGATTGCTAAAAAGCAAATATGATCGATACAAGATTTTCATGCCTATGGAAGAGGTCGCTCTTCGGGCCAAGAAAAGCCTCGTTGAGCAAAAGCCAAAATCAAAAACTGGATATGTGATTTACGTAGAGTCAGTCGGTTTTATCGATGGGTATGATATTATTGCCGAGTCCATTGGCAGGCAACCCTCGGTGCCCGTGATCATGTTCACCCTGAGAAATTCCAAGTATCACATTATTGATATTTTTGGATTAAAGTTTGCGCCAAAGCTCATGACTAACTTGTATCAAGGAGATAAAATTAAGTGCTGAAAGAATGGGATGTGATTGCCCTCGACGAGAAAAATCGTCGAAACAACGGCGTGTTCTTTTCACCGGAGGGCTCGCTTAGAGTCACCGTCGTAAAAGATAAACTGCGAATTTCTCATTGCGGGTCACTGATTGGCTATATGGATTATGGGAAGATTTCGATCTTCAATACTCATATCTACGCCAGAGCTTGTAAGGGCGGTCTGTTTTTTGCGGTGTATACTTTAGGCCAACAGTTTAAGGCCATCGCGGGATTGGCCGTGCCCTTCAGAGAGCGTGATGGGAAATGGTGTGGAGCCACTGGAGATTCCATTGAAGACATTAAAGAGTATCTTGCCGTTGGTATCGAGCGGCTAAATATTCCCAAGAGATTATCGAACCTCGATTGGTCTGGCTCTCTTAAGATCAATCAGGGCTCAAAAGAATATCACGATTATTATCCAGAAGACTTCATCGAGAACGTACACAGATATAAATGAAACTGTCAAAAACAAAATACGAAGCGGCCGCCGGGTTTGGCTACTGCCAAGCTGCGCTAGACTTCATCAAGGAAACTGAAGATGATGAAGCTAAAAAGCGAGTCGATTTCATAAGTGGCCACATTAACAACTGCGATGTTTGCAAGGCTGCAAGCATTGCAAAAAAGTTTGAGTTTGAGGTTTCCAAGGTTCTTAATCGAGTGTCAGATTGGGAAAATAATATTGATCTAACAGGCGACCCTAATTTTGGGAAAGCCTGCGCTCAGGTTTTTCGTGGATTTACAGCCGCGGAACAATTTAGTATTATGCAATCAATGAAGAAAGCAGCAAGGAATTAAAACATGAGTGAAACTGAAACGCAAAAGAATATTTCGATTCCATATCACATTCGCTATTTTGTAGAAACTCAGGCCGAAAAATATGGGGGTGAAATGGTGAGTCACACGGCCTGGGAATCACCCAGGGGGATTCATTATAGAGGTAAGTTTGTGTTAAAAACCAATCTGTCTAGTGATAAAATTAAAAAGATGATTGCGGATATTAATGAAGATCGAATGAGAATGGGAATCATTCCAGATGTGAACCCCCCGAGCATTTGGAGCAGTGGTAATATGATTTACTGCGATTTTATGCTCAAGGTGTGGGAGGAAGATGAGGAGGATGAAGAAGATGGCGCTTAAGAGGTGATCATGAAAAATATTTTTATGAAGTCTAAAAAAGATAAACTGAACATGACGAAGAAGGCTGCTGAATTTTTACACGCAGCCAAACGCGGAAAAGAGCGCTATGGGCTATCCCTAGCTGACATTGTTGATATCAAACAACGGCATGGCTTGTGCTCAAAATTTGAAAAAGAGCAAAGCAAGCGGGTTGTCGTTCACACGCAGGATTTTAACGGTGTGAAAGTTTGGTATTGCTGGGATAAGAAAAGGCAAGAGATTATCACGTTTTTGCCAGGGCCGCCAGAGAGACAAGTAAGGGAAAATACATGATCATCAAGCCGGAAGACAATAAAATTGAATCGTTTGGTTTTGCCACCCTCGGAGAACAGGGTGACATTATGGCCGCCATGGTCATCGATCAAAATGATATGAGACTGATTCGTCTCAGAATCAGAATGTATGTTGACGACAAGATTTTTGACTCTGAAGACGAAAAGAAATTTTACGAATTTAAGCCAAAGCTTGAAGGTTTTGATGCGTGCAAGACTGAGTTTGAGTCGATGATGCACGGGGCGCAAGAGGCTTTGGGATATAAGGGATACCTTATTGATGTTAGCCATCCATGCCTTGAACCTGATGGGCTGTTTGATTTTTTGAGTGGCAAATCATACGCGCACTTCAAAGCTGAGAAGGTTGAAACCCCATCTTCTCCAGTAAACGATGAGTTCAAAAATTAAACAGGAAGAAGATAATGAAGGTGTGGGGGTAATCGATCAAATTTGGAAAATCATCAAGCTGTTGTTTTGGATAGAAGTATTCCTATCCATATTCATCATGGTCTATCTTGGATTAGATGGGATGATGGACATCGGATGCTTGATGATGGACCCTCGCGGTGAGAAATTTGTGGAGTGTGAAGTAATCGACTTGCCAAAGCCGATTGAACATGCAATTGTCTGGCTATGGGGAAACTTGCAGTCCGCCAGCCAATTCATCAAGGGGTAGCACTTGTCAATCCAACAAGCGCGCTGCTCGAAAAAGTAGCGCGCTTGTTTAAGATGGGGACGGTGGGGAAATCTGAGGAAACAATCAGGAGCTATCGGTATGCGCTGGTAGATTTTGCAAATTTTGTAGGCGAAGATGATACGGTCAAAGGTCTGGCTCACTTGTTTAGCCTTTCAAGGGGCGACGCTGTTTTGCTGATTGAAGAATATCTGCAAGACATGACAGATCGTAAGCTATCATCGAGCACGATCAGGGTGAGAATATCAGCCATCAAAGGGCGCATCAAAGATGCCTATCGAGCTGAAATTATCGAATGGAAAGATGTCGATATCCCAATGCCAAAAAGGAAGGCGACAAAAACAGTCGCTGGGCCTTCGCCGGAGAAATTTGCAGAAATTTTAGAATCCATATCCTCACCATCAAGGGAACAGGACTACAGGGACCGCGCCATCATTTACATTTTGGCCTTTTTGGGCTTAAGACGGAATGAGGTGGCCAGCCTTGACATGGAGCATCTTGATGTTGATAAAAAGAGAATTTGGATTTTAAGAAAAGGGCAATCTGATAGAGTCTGGAAAACAGTCCCCGATGAAACGTGGAAGTGCATAGAGGCATGGATTCATATGCGGGGAGATCAGTCTGGACCATTGTTTTTAAATTACGATCCGGTAGGCAAGGGGACTGGAAGATATACTGCATCTTCCATATGGAGAATGGTGAAGAAGCTGGGCGAGGGAGTTGGCATACCAAATCTACACCCCCATGCATTTCGACACTTTTCTATTACGGAAGTATTGGAGCTTACGGACGGAAACATACTTCATGCACAAAAGCATTCTGGGCATAGCGACCCACGGATGCTGAATGTATACGAAGATGCGCGGTCTGATGTCGCGGGCAAGATGGCTTCCATGATCGAGAAGAAATATGTTAAGAAAGGTAAGAAGTAGTTATCCACACGCCCGTTGCGGCGGCTATTTTTTTTAAAAAAATATTATTGACAAAGACCGATTGATCCATAGTATAGGCAGGCCGAAAGGCGAAGGCGAACAAACATGAGCACATTCCAAGACAAAATGAAGGCCCATATGGATAACCATTTTAAGCTGGCCATCCTCGACACGCTTCGGGCGAATCCACAGCTTTCGATCCTCGAAATCATGGAGGATATTCGCAAGGATAAGAAGCTTGCTGAAGCTTTTCTGAGCCTCACGATTTCGGAAATTCAAGATCCTGATTCGGCTATTAAGAAGACAAAGGCCGCGAAGTTTCCGATGACCGCTTCGGCGGCTAAGGTTCAGGAGCTTCGTAGCCAGCCAATGGCTCAGCCAGAAGAAGTTGAGGATGAAGCTGAGGACGAAGCTGAGGATGAAGCTGAGGACGAAGCTGAGGATGAAGCTGAGGATGAAGCTGAGGACGAGGATGAAGTTGAGGACGAAGCTGAGGACGAAGCCGCCGAAGCCGATGATGAGGAAGAGGATGATGAGGAATGGGACGAAGATGGTGAGGACGATGAGGAAGACGATGAAGAAGAGGAAGAGCCCGCAGCAAAGAAGAAAGCTGCAAAGAAAGCGCCTGTAGGGCGGCCCAAGAAAGCCAAGGCCGCCGAGGAAGATGAGGAAGATGCGCCATTCGACCTTCGGACAGAAGAGGGGCGCGGTCAGTACGACAAGACCATTCTCAAGGCGATCAAAAAGCTAGGGGATAAGGTGTCGAGCGCGGACATTCGTGAGGCCGTGGGCGGCAAGATGCACCAGCTTCGCGCGGGTCTGAATCGACTGATCGAGGCCGGGGAAATCGCTTACGAGGGTAATACTCGGGCGACCCGGTACTTCCTCGTTGAGTAATTAGACCGCGCCCTGATAAAAAGCCCCACTCCGCCTTTATGCGGGGTGGGGCTTTTTCATGAGAAAGGAAATCGAATGTGGAATAAAGAAATCAACCCAGCCTTCTTCTTCCTCTTAGCAACCATTGCCTTTCTTCTTTTTTGTATCATTGGGTCTTTGACCCTTCGAGAATATTGCACGCGCTATCTGCCAGAAGATGAAGCCCCAACATTCAGGGCTGCGCTTTGCTATCAATTCGTGTTCAGAAAGTAGAAAAATGCCACTCACAGTCAAAGACTACCACGATGCAATTTACGTTCAATCAGCCGTAAACCTACGGGCCATCGCACGCTCTTTGGCGCTGGTCATGGAAAAGATGGAGGGTGATACGAACGCTGTAAATCAACACCCAATTGTTCGGCTATATCTGGAGCAGATGATCCATCTTAATCATGGAGGTTTGGGTGATTCTGAATCTTACCTCAGGGCTTACACTGAGGTTGAGAAAATCATCGCCAAATATGAGCTTGAAGATGGAGAAGTTGAAGGGGAAAGTTTGACATGAACCCGCTTTGCATTTTAGCGATCTCATCCGCATTTATCTCAGCGCTGATTCTCGGAATGATTCTTGGGTTGCTTCTGGCTACTTATGGCGGCCATAGGTAATTAGAATTCAGCTCACACTTGACCTTCGCAATCTACGCAGGTAAGGTGTGGGCCAGATGCCCTGATGGTGGAATTGGTAGACGCGCCGGACTTAAAATCCGGTGGCCTAACGGCCGTGCGGGTTCGACTCCCGCTTGGGGCACAAAGGGAATCCATGGCGCAACATCCATCTATATACCGCGGGAAAAACTACATCCGCTTTACCTGCGATATATGCGGAGTGCAGATCGCTTTTTGTAAAAATGATTATAATAAAATCGACTTTATTAAAAAGTCGATGGTAAAAACTTTTGCCAGCTTACAGCTGTGTCAAAAGTGCGATGAGAAAAATGAAGATGAAAAGAGAAAATTTATCAGCATGATTACTCAAGTTAAGGCTCAGGAAAGCCTTTACAGGAAGCGAAAATTTGGAGGATATTGATGAAGAGACTTGATCAAGAAACCATTCTCATGTGGATTGCTGCATTGAGGAGCGGTGATTATCAGCATGGTAAGAGTGCTCTTTGCCAGGACAGCAAGTATTGCTGCCTTGGCGTTTTGTATGATATCATTGGAGAAGAGTGGGTGAGTGAAAATGATGGATATGCCTGGGGTCACAGGGCTGGTGAGGAAGGAGAGGTTGATTACTGGGATTTGCCAGAGGATTTGAAGGCGGAGCTTGGTAGGCATTATCCAATGCTAATTTCAATGAATGATTTTTGGAACGCAGACTTCAACCGCATCGCAAGGTACATCGAGGAAAACATTCTATGAACGCAAGAATTATCATGGTCAAGCCCATCAATCCTGAGCGCCCTGGGGACGGAGAGAAGCGAATGATGGCATATCTAAGCAACTCTAACGGCGAGATTTCCGTATGCGACATTTCGTGGGAAGTGTTGCGGGAAATCGTCGGCGTCGGAATTACCTCGACCTTCGAAGCACTTGATACGCTTCAAAATGAAGCCATCAAAAGATTGCAAGCCATGATTTCCTCTGGGACAATTGTCGCGGCAAAGTCCGAAACTGCGAAGTTTCCCGGAGGCAAAAACTGGCTATATGAGACTTGCATTCAGGATGAAGATGGTACAATATCGACCTACTTCTTCCAGCCGTCTGAATATGAAAAAGATGCCGGACTTTTGGCCATTTTTGACGCGCTCGAAATTTTGCAAGATCAGGCCATTGAGCTTCTGAACAAGAGAGTTATCGAGATGATTATGGCCGCCAAATCGATTCCGGCCTAGTCAATCCAGCGCCTCTAGCTCAGTTGGATAGAGCATCGGCCTTCTAAGCCGAGGGTCGCAGGTTCGAATCCTGCGGGGCGCGCAAAAAGGAAACCGCATGAAAAAAGACATCAAAAAACTTTGGATTGAAGCTTTACGCTCCGGAAAATATCAACAGGGCAGACTTGGGTTGAAGTCCCATCAGGACGATGGGAATGAGTGTTATTGCTGCCTCGGCGTTTTGGTGAACGAATGCAATATTGGAACTTGGGTAGACTTGGAATACAAGTTTGCCCTTGAAGTTGGCGAAGAACAGTTTTTCGGATACCCACCTCATGAATTCATGACTGAATTGGGTGTGAAGTGGTCAGAGGTTGAGGTTCTTGCACAACTTAACGATCACGCTAATTATGATTTTGAAAAAATTGCTGAGTGGATCGAAAGGAATCTTTGATATGAGAAACGACATCATCCTGACCTCCTTGTTTCTTGCGGCGATCGGATGTGGCTCGCAAGAGCTTGCGCCAGAACCGGCCGCCATCAAATCAGCAGAACAAAAGTTTTTTCCGGCGCCATTGCCAGCGCCCCCGCCATCTCCGGCCGAAAAACCTGCAAGCAGATGGGAGTATGAAAGCACCAACGACCCCATCTCCGGTGCAGTAAGCATCGCAGTCCTAAGCTCTGTCACTGAGCTTAGCTTTGACTTCCCTTACCAGGGGATTCAAAATGCTTATCTGAATTTTGTGAATAGAGGCGGGGCATTCACCATGTTCCTTGGAATTGAAAAGGGACAGTTTGTTTGCTTCATGGGCTGCGAGGTCGTCGTCAAGGCTGACGATGAAAAACCATTCAAGTGGTCAGCCACATCGCCACAATCGGGATCGACCACGCTCATTTTTTTAGATAATCCTGAAAAGCTTTTCAATAAAATCAAGTCTGCAAAAAACGTCTACTTCCAAGTGACGTTTTTCCAAGTTGGAGCTGAAACGATTCACTTCGATATGACAGGTGCCGATTGGTCTAAGATCGGCAAATAAGCAAGTAGTCGAACCGCGCTGCGGCTAGACAGGGCCTATAGCTCAATGGTTAGAGCGCCGTCCTTATAAGACGGGGGTTGCGGGTTCAAATCCCGCTAGGCCCACCAACACCAACACCAACATGCCATGCCGCTTTAGCTCAGTGGTAGAGCTTCTGACTTGTAATCAGAAGGTCGGGGGTTCAAATCCCCCAGGCGGCTCCCTTCACCCTTCAATGAAATCGCTGATTGGATCGAGAAAAATCTCTAGCATTGACAGTTAGGTGAAAAGCATGTAGAGCTTATGTCATGCATTTTGCCATCGAGTTTGGCCCGGTAAGGATTGAAATTTCAAACAACCCAAGCTCTGACTTCCCGCTGGAACGGGCAGCGAGGGCTGCGGCTTGGATTGTTGAATGGGCTGTCTCAAATCCATATCAGGCAAAATCTATTGTGTCGCGGCATGTGCAAATATTTGAGCCACTGGTTCAGGCCTTCGTATCCAGCATGATGGTGGATCGTGGCGACAAAACGTGGCATAATAATAAGCATGGATCACCCCTGGGTTGAAGAAGCTTTTCGACTGGAACTTGACGGCGAAACCGACAAGGCCATTGATTTAATTTACGTCAACATGGACAACCTCATGCTTGAGGCCAAGTTTGACGAGGTTTCAGGAATTCTAAATAGCATTGATTGCGACGGGGCGTCGGAAGATTTGCTGGTCGCGTTTGCCTGTATTACCAATACGGCAAAAAAGCTAGTTGGGAGCCGAGACTATTTTATTAGTCGCATCAAGACTTCGCTGGAAAAGCGAGGTTTGGAAGCAGATGAGATCGAGGGTATTATGGAGGGTTTATGAAGAATGGATTAAAGAATCATTGCAATGTTGATCATACGCTCAGGTATTTTCACGAGCTGCGCTTAGCCAAAAGGTGGCACAGCTCTATCACTGAAAGTGATCGCTTTCAGGAAATCAAAATTTACTTTCATAATGGTGCATTTTGGTACATTGGATTTGCAGCTGTTCAAGACAGCGATGATAACCAGCACGTCTGGATTTCAACTGCCTTCGGAGTCGTGATGGTGGATCGCGGAACCTGCAGGTCGATCGAGATTGACAAGGGGATGGATTGCAATCTTGAGTATGGCATTGCAGGATAAAAAAATCAGAAAAGGATTTGAGCCAGTAGGCTCATTTGCCAGCCATCGAAAAGGTAAAAAGTTTGAAGTCCTTGAGGCATTTGTTTTTGAAAAATCAAAAATGTACAAAGTTAAATTTAAAGATGGTCAGATACTCATTGCTTATGAGTCTGAAGTTTATGAATAACTTGACAGGCAGTTCGTTTTGATTTATAAGCAAGTGTAAGAAAGGAAAAAGGCATGAAGAACGCAGCAACCATTTCGCTCGTCGCACTTTTGCTGGGCGGGTGTTTTGAGGATTCAAAGCAATTTATCGTAGCTGAAAATACGGATAGTAGCGAATCTGGCGGAACATCGGGGACGAGCGATGGTTCGACAAGCGGAAGCGGCTCGACAAGTAGCGGCTCGACAAGTAGCGGCTCGACAAGCAGCGGCTCGACAAGCAGCGACTCGACAGGTAGCGGCTCGACAAGCGGAAGCGACTCGACAAGTGGAAGTGGCTCGACAAGCAGCGGCTCGACAAGCAGCGGCTCGACAAGCAGCGGCTCGACAAATGGCGGCTCGACCGATACAAACAGCAGTGGAATCACGTCAGCGACAACGAATGATGGATCGACGACGGATGGATCGACGACGGCTGCGATCTTGGACATGGGAGACAGTGAGCCAGATTACCCGCCCAATTGTCTTAATGGATTGGGAGTCATCGATCCAGGTGAGGAGTGTGACTGTGGTTTTAATGGATGCGATTTAAACGGGCAGACATGCCAAAGCCTTGGATTTAATGGAGGCTCTTTGTTTTGCTGGCAAACAAATATTGAAAAGCTTTGCCAATTCAATACGGGTCAATGCTGGTAAGGTGGAAAAAGAAAGTTTAATCAAATCAATCGTCGGCCTAAACGATTTGATCGATAAATATGAAGAAGGCGGCAATTTAAGTGGTGAGGCGATAGCCCCTGAGATTATAGAGCAAGCAATCCTTTGTATTATCGCTTCAAGAAACCACTCTCAATTTAAACACCGGCGAGCATTAGAATTGGAAAGGCGCCTTTTCGACGCGATCAGGTGGACCGTTGCGGCTTGCCTGGAAGGCAGGCCGCACATTGAGATCGCAGACTATTTAAAAGATTATTTAAAGTAAGTTTAGATGATCGGGCTCGTAGCTCAGTTGGTAGAGCAGTGGACTTTTAATCCGCGGGTCGCAGGTTCGAACCCTGCCGGGCTCACTATTTATATTGCAGAAGGTAATCAAAAATGGGAAAAGTCATCACAATCAAACCAGACTGGACAGTCAATTGGTATGAATCTGAAAAGCGTCCGACGCTAGAAGAGCTTCAAAAAATCGTAGGTGGCCTCATTGCGCCTGTAGACGATTTTATTGATAAGGAAAATGCCGAGGGGGTTGAGGCTTATGTCAATGATAAGGGTATATTAATTGGGCTGGAGCCCAATTATATTGGGACAAAAATGGTCAATTGGCCGGAAACTCTTTTCGGGCCACTTGTCATTCTTGAAGGATTTAAAACCGAAGAGGAAGAAGAAGCGGAAGCGGAATCGCAGGGGGATTGACAAATGCCAAGCATTGTCCCCCTTCATCATGAAATCTTTATTCGAAACAATCAGATTGAATCGCTGATTGGTGAGGGGGGGTATAATGAGGCAGAGTGCTATGTCCTTCCGTTTCACAAAATGCTTCTGAGAGATTTCTTCGGGGTAAGAGAAAAGGGCGCCCTCATGACGCTGGCGCGATACTATCGATTTAAAGATTTCATCGCAGACAAAGACCCCGATAGCTCTGTACTTCATTCCATTCTTAAAAAGAATAATAAATTTAGATTAAAGATTATCAGCGCCATTCCTGAGCTTGATGGAAGAAGATATCGCTGGATTGATTTCCATGACGCAGATTATCACCATCAAAGCCAGGTGATTGAAATCGGCGCAACACTGGCGAGCAGAAAAAAAGACGCCAGCGTTTTTAGCAAAATGTATTTGACTGGGGTTAAGTTTTATTATAGCGAAATCGGAAAACGTCCTTACGATGGCGTCGTCATGTTCGATGTCATCGATCGAGCAGATGCGCCCTACCAAGGCCTCGCCAAAGCAGAGCGCCTCGCAGAAGCCAGGGCCTTACACGGTGAATATCCGGTGGAAGTGATTGACACGGGTGCCGACGATGAAGTAGCCTCTAAGAGCAGCGGTAAACGCTAGCTCTTTTCTTATATTCCGGCATAGCTCAGTTGGTAGAGCAGGCGACTGTTAATCGCCTGGTCGCAGGTTCGAGTCCTGCTGCCGGAGCCATGTATAAAAGAATAAAAAACGACGAAGAGGCGGAAGCATTTTTGAATGAGGCTCATCAGAAATTTTCTGACAATATAAGAAAGATAGCGGAAGAACGGCACATTACTATTAATGGAATGGAAGATATTTGCGGATTGTCGTTTGGTCAAATTTCGAAACGAATCAATGGCCACCAGGCCCTGACTGTGTATTTGCTCATGAAGGTTTCACGGGGATTAGGCGTAACAATTGACTCGTTGATTTCAGATGGCTAAATTAAAAAAAGATGCGGTGGCTTGGGCGAGGGAAGCCATGAAAAAACAAGGGGTCAGAATAACAATCGAATACAAATCTTTGAATGACTCGTACACGGCTTGCGCGTTTTGGAAAATGAAGATATACTGCGCAGGAGAGGGTAAGACCATCAAGGGCGCTCTCCGTGCCCTTCAACAATTGTTTGAGGGGTTGGATCGAGGAACCATTGTTCCAAGATACAAAGAAATCCAAGAGCTAACCGTCGCGGAGTAATATGATCATCCTTTTTATCGTTTTCTTTTTAGCCATGCTGTTTATTGTAACAGTGACCTTATTGGGCTGGCCCCCAGGCGTAGCCATCCATCCCTCTATCGCCTTGATGCTGTTACCTTCCCCCAAGTGGTTCATGAGACGAAAGAAATATGAGCGTCACTAAAACAAAAGGCTGGGACAAGATTAAGGCAGCCCAAAAACATAACCTTTGGCTGTTAGCCAAAGACAAGGGCCTCCTGCATTTTGGAAGAAGCAAAACAGGGGGCTTTTTTGATGCGAAAGATAGGCCGAGAAAAAAGATTGACGCCAGGAAGGAGGGGTACGATACTCGCATGACGGGGCGTAGCGCAGCCTGGTAGCGCGCCTGCTTTGGGAGCAGGATGTCGGAGGTTCAAATCCTCTCGCCCCGACCAATGATCTAAGTTCATATGGAATACACACTACCAAGAAACTATAGCATCGTAAAAACAAACAAAAAAAGCGAAGATGTCTGGACATGCCTCAAGGATGGGGTGGAGTTTGATCATGACGCCAGTGACATCACAGCCTCAGAGCTTTGTTGGAAACATTTTTATAAAACATTAAACGCCGGGATTTTTAAAGCTCCAGCGTTTGTATTTATGTTTGGCATGTCTTTCTCCACATTCCACGCTGGAGATTTAAGATTATTAGATCATGATAAGAGTGGGTATTTGGAAAGCTTTGTGGGTTATTATCGCGATGAAATCGTGACAGTAACAAGGTCATGGATTGAAAAATATTGCTCGATAAATTTCAAAGACCCGGCCACGCAAATGCTTCTCATCAGGATGATTCAAAACTACTTGAGAAATCCTGAGTGGCACCCCACCATCATTGGGGAGAATCAGTGGCTAGGAGTAGGCAAGACTCTCTTTGAAACAAGAATAGAAGCCGTTGTCGAAACACTAAAAGTTCTTGGAAAAGAACAGCAAGAAAATGAGCATAGCAAAGTCCTGGGCTGATGTATTAGCCAAAGACCCCTGCCCATATTGCGGGAAAAAAATGAAATACAATAGTGAGTTTAATGACTCACCAACCCGAGATCATATTGTCCCAAAATGGACGGGTGCAATTTTAGAGTATGACAATCTCGCCGTCTGTTGCAGAATTTGCAACTTTAAAAAGAACGATCAGTCTTTGCTCAATTTTATTTCTGGCATTGCCTATGAAAAGGAATTTGTCCATTATGAAGATGTTGTCAATATAAGAAAGCTCGAAAGAGTAGACGTTCGTAATTTTATCATTAAAAATCAAACCAAATTAGGCAAAGGCCAAAGAGCAGCAAGCAATGACTGATGTTGTTAAATTCTACAAGATTTATCCCAGTGCCGTATTGCCCCAAAGAAAAACTTCTGGGGCTGCCGGGTTCGACCTGCACGCGCACATTGCAAGCACTGGTGGTTATAAATCGATAGACACCGGTGATTATAAGTCGATTAAAATTTATCCTGGTGAATTCCAAATGTTTGGAACCGGGGTGGGCATTGTTTTGCCTGAGGGGTGGGAAGCTCAAGTGCGCTCTCGATCTGGACTAGCGTCTCAAGGAATTGCGGTGCTTGGCGGCATCGGCACCATTGACTGCGACTACCGTGGTGAAATTTTTGTTGGGTTAATTAATTTAAGCCGAGTTCAAATAGAAATTGACGACCTATCCAGGATCGCACAGCTTGTCATTTGCAAGATCCCAAACTTCGAAATTGAATGCTTCGAAGGGCCGCCTCCTAATGATACCGAGCGCGGACGCAAAGGCTTTGGATCGACAGGAGTATAAAATGGACAAAACTAAAAACGAAATTGTTGATGCATTTTCAAAAGCGCTTGATTTCGGGCTTAGTCCAAAAGACGCGGCCTGTGTTGCGGAAATGGACGAGACAAGCGCGGAAGCTATTTCAGAAGCTATTACAAAATTGCTGCTTTCTGAAGAATATGATGGCAGCGCAAAAGATATGATCGAAATTATAGCCAAGGTCTATGACTTAAAGGAAAAGGATGGAGTTGGCATTTTTCCACTTGGCGGAGAATCGTGGAGGGTTTGCGATGGTATAGATGTGTGGGATGAAGATGGCAGCTTAGAACCTGAAGATATTTTTAATAATATAGACGGCGATGATTATCGCTCATTCGATGAGGATGGAGACGGTGAAACTTTTTGGCTCGACATCGATTGCAGCATTACACTTGTCAATTACGATGGTGAGCAAATTTTTATAGAAGCAAGCGAGACGCTTACCTTTCATCCCGTCGAACCAGATTGCAGTGATGATGAACACATTTGGAAATCTCCTTTTGAAGTCTTAGGCGGCATCGAAGAAAACCCCGGAGTTTGGGGTAATGGTGGAGGTGTAATTATCAAGAGGGTATGCCCCAAATGTGGTCAATATAAAATTATTGATACGTGGGCACAAAACCCAGAAAATGGAATTCAGGGGTTAGAATCTATCAAGTACCAAGAGCCGGATGAAGAATCGCTTGCCTGGGTCGAAAAGATGCAAAGCGAAAAGGATTGAAGTAAATGATTATTGAACAAGGCGAAAACCAAAAATCGTTTACGTTCGAGTTGTACAATAAAATCGGCTCGGTTTTTCTTTCTGTTTTTTATGTTGGTGGGATATGCGGGAAGTATGGATATGTTGTAGAGTTTGAAGATGGATCGTTTTACAGGGGTCATGCGAAAACAATTCGGGCGTGTATAGAAGGAGCCAAGAGAGAGATAAAAGAACTTACCGGCCCCCAGGTCCTATTCACAAAGCAGGTTAAGTGATTACCCTAACAGGACAAGAATCCAGCGTGTTAGCTGCTATAGCGTTCGATCCACACGGGAGCTACGCAGATGAATTGCGACTCACGTTAAGCGGCGATGCGCTTGAAATAGCAAAAGCTATATCAGGCAAAGAGTTTTTATGGAGAAAAGATATCCATGATGCTGCCCTTGCTTTTATCAGTTGGGCAAAGAGCATCAGGAATAAATAATGCAAACGCGCGCCGTTGGGTGCGCGTTTTTTTATGCCTTTACGCATCGCTGGCGCGCATTCGTTTTCGCGCGCGCACACGCAAGCGGCTTGCGAACGCAAGCCGCGGACCGAGAATCGGCGCAAGTTGTTGCGCTGCTAAAGGTAACGCTATCTTGTAGGCTAAGTTTTAGCTTGATTTTTTATTTTATATGTGGGATGAACGCGTGATGTCCGGAGTCAACAAGGTCATTCTCGTTGGAAATCTTGGTCAGGACCCAGTGATCAGTTACGCAAAAACTGGCATGGCGGTTGCGGAAATTAGCATCGCAACATCTCGCTCATACATCGACAAAAACAACGAAAAAAAAGAAGAGGTGGAATGGCATAAGGTTAAGGTGTTTGGAAAACAAGCTGAAGCTTGCCAAAGATTTTTAAAAAAAGGAAAGCAGGTGTACGTCGAGGGGAGATTGCAAACAAGCAGCTGGGACGACAAAGAAGGAAACAAGCGTTATAAAACTGAAGTCATTTCAGAATCGATACAGTTTTTAGGCGGACAGGGAACGCCCAGGGACGAAGACGCAAACAAAAACGCGGCGGCTGTAACAGCTGAAAGCCATCACGCCGCCGCTCAAGCTGATGATATTCCGTTCTGAATAAATTAAAACTCCCGGGACCGTAACCTACTGGCCGATCCCGGGAGGAGCAGACGACAATGACCGACAAACAGAGCGGGGAACGCAACCCACGCTCCACGCCATCATAGCATCAGGCGAGGACCGTGGCAAGCTCTCCTTGAGGGAGCACGTCATAAACCTCATGGGCCATCAAGGTGATGGGGTCACCGTAGTTGCCCTCGATCAGCACCAAGTCGTTGGCCAACTCCCCCTTGATCTCCCGCCCTACTCGCTGAACCTGCACCCAAAAGCGCTCGCCCTCGACTACACAAACCTTCACGAAGTCGCCCGGCTTAATGCTCGCCAGCTCCTTTACAGTCGGAGCCTTGAAACTGCGCGGGTACTTCTGCGCCATTTGCGCGGCGTCTCGAAGGCGAAAAGCCGCCTTAGGATTGCGATGCATACAGCCGCAAGGCTTGCCTGGGGCTGTATGGTCTCGGTCGTGGTCGTCGAGCATCATCCAAATCTCACAATGACCTGGCTGCCGTCCGAGCCAAGCGCCCAAGCATAACGCGCGGCCTGTCCACCAATTCTCCCCTCTTCCATCACAACCCACTTCAGGCCAGATCGCACAATCTCTTGCCACATTTGCGGAGCGTCATTGACGACAGAACCTTGAACGGGGCCTATCACATACTCAATTGTTCGATCGTCTCGGACACCCGCAGGGAATAATCCCAATACATAAGGCGCAACCGCAACCCCAGATCGGATAGCATCTTCCAGTCGATTGGTCTGGGTAACGTAAAACGTCGGCGCAGTCCAAGTTGCATAGATAATAGGGCGATACCAGGGGCGATGCCCCCAGAAGAAACCACCGCCAGGACGACCGGGGCGCCCCGGTCTACCACCACCACCGGGGCGACCGCCACCACCACCGGGGCGACCGCCACC
>Ga0172366_10001102_pt1 | contig 20952 bp, 26 predicted proteins | sample LakKivSesite69cm_FD_114533 | JGI IMG/M metagenome (GOLD analysis project Ga0172366, IMG submission 114533) | Sediment microbial communities from Lake Kivu, Rwanda - Sediment site 69cm | ecosystem: Environmental > Aquatic > Freshwater > Lake > Sediment | place: Rwanda: Western Province, Lake...
ATATCGCGGGTATACGCTTAATCAACTGCAAAGCATGTCGATGGACGAATTCATTAATTTACTTCCGTCAAGACAAAGGCGAAGTCTCCATCGCGGTCTAACAACAGAACAGAGGATATTGCTTGAAAAGGTAAGAAAAGTGAAAGAGAGTTTAAGGAAAGGAAGTAGTAAAGCAGTCAAGACGCATGTGCGAGACATTATCATTCTGCCTGAAATGGTTGGCATCACAATTCTTGTCCATAATGGCAAAGAATTCATTTCAGTGGAAATAAAACCAGAAATGATCGGGCATTATCTAGGCGAATTTGCAGTCACAAACAAACCAGTAAAACATGGAACTCCAGGCATTGGCGCTTCTCGTTCTTCAATGTATGTTCCATTGAAATAGTCTGTTTCAAGGTTTTAGGCGCTATAATCCATATCTGAAGGCTTTTTGCTCGGCGGCTTAGCCTGCGGCATCTGCGGCAAGGGGATTGGTGGTGGAATATTTAATGTTCTCGATATCAATACAGCTTCTATGAAGATAACATTAGATATTGACTGTATTATGACTGGTGGTGGCGGCTTCTTTTCCTCATAGTCTTTGTAAACATTTCCAATTTCGTTTTTCTCACCAACCACGTACGCTCTTCCTTTTAGACTTATCTGCGCTACAGACGGGTTATAATTAATCGTTAAAACAAATGGGACCTCCAACGCGTCTTCCGATTTCTTCTCCATCCCCACTAGGTTAAGATTTGTGTTTATTTGAATTGGCGGTGTAGGCTTTCTAACATCCCAAAAACGGTCCGCAGAAATATTATTTACAGAAACGTTTACTCGAATCATTTTGAATCATCAAAATATCAATCGTCGCATAATTTAAACGTGTTCATTTTTCAGCAGGTTTGTATTTTGTAAAACCGCAGTGTCCACAAGTATATCTATCGCCTTGGTCAGCCATAAAATAGCCTGGTCCACAACGTTCGCATGTTGGACGTAACCTTATAATTTTGTCGTTTTCTATCTTGTATAACGTGAATACACCTTTTTCCTTCTTTTTCTTTTTCTCGGTTTTTCCAGTTTTTTCAGGTTTTTCTATTTTTTCCTCCTCTTTGGGTTCCTCTTCTGGAGCCTCTTTCGGAGTTTCTTTTGGTGTTTCTTCTGCTTTTTTAGACATTTACTGTCCCCTTTTCCTCTTCTTTTGGTGCCTCTTTGGCTTCCTCTTCTGGGGTCTCTTTTGGTTTTTCGGGTGGCACATTTCTTTGAACAATATATTCGGGTTCAATAAGTCTAGCTTGTTCAACAGAATCGTAAACGTTTGCTACGCCAAATGCTGTATGCGTTCCAGTTTTGGTTTCCAACTTTTTAACAAAAACCAAACCCACATCTTTTTTCAGTACAGTAGCCACCGCCTTTCTAATCTCTAACCTTGAAGGCGTGTTGCCCGTTTGGCTGTGTTCCACTTGAAAATCGAGTTCCCTTCTTTTTAACAATGGATTTTCCTTCTCTGAGATTATCTTAACTTCCATAGTTTTTCCTCGTTTGCGGTGTTGACTTGATACCATACCCTATTATTTAGCTTTTCGAACATTTTCCATAACTTTCAGAATCCCAGCAACTTCTGCCTTTTTCTCAGATGTAACTTTAACCACCACAACGCCTTCATAAGGCTGGCCATAGATGACAAAGGCGTTTTCCGGCGAATACACCACAGCGATAAGCACCAGCAAGTCTTCCTCTCCGTCTGCAACTATTTTGACGCGGCAATTGCTTTTTAATGCTTCTTGAATTGCGCTTAGAGCTTCCTCTGTTATTGTTCCCGGCGGATTTTTAACATGAATAACCTTCTCTGCTGTAAGTGGAATCGGTTGTACAGTTCTTCGCATAACTCTGTTATCCACAATTGACAGTTGAGGAAACATGTGGTTTTTTGCAAGGTTTTTTGAAACAGTGTCTCCAACAGAGATCATAAAAACTGGCTTTTCTTTTTCTGTCATATTCTTAAGGATTTTCATTGTTTGAGCAAATGAGCCTCGAATTAATGTGCCGATGGGTTTTTTAAGTTTTTTGCGCAGTTCTGGTGTAAGGCTGTATGCTGTTGCCATTTATCTAACCTTTAATGCGTAACGTCCTTTCTCTTTGATATTCATGGCTTTTGCGATGGCTGAACCTTCAGGATTGAAAATCATTACTAACCCGCTGAAATCATCGCTTAAAGACGATGTTTTACATTTTGGACATATGTTCTCTCTGGTTATGAACCGGCATGTTGGACAAGCTTTTTCGCTCATCTAATCACACTTTTATTTCTTACTTGCTTCCACTTTCTCCGCTGGCTTCTTCTCTGTTTGCTCCTTTATTTTTTGTACCTCATGCTCAATCCACTCTAATTTGCCAAGGAAGGGTTGTCTAGCTGTTACGCCTATTTTTCCAGAACTTCCAGCTCTGCCAAGTGAAACTGCCGTTATTCGAACACGAACTTGATCTCCACTCGTAAGTTTTCTTTTTGTTTCTTTCCCTAATAAAACACCTTGTTTTTCATCATAGGAAATGAAATCATCCATAAGTTGTGAAACGTGAAGCAAAGCGTCAATTGGTCCTATCCGTACGAAGGCGCCGAAATCAGCAATCTCTACGACCTCTCCTTCCACTACTTCCTGGACTTTGGGGTAAAATGTTAACAGGGAAAAAGTTACTTTGTGGTAGGTTGCTCCGTCTCCTGGAATTATTTTCCCAACAGGGCTCACTTTTACATCAGTCACGGCTATGACGTAGCCTAATTCTTCGTCAACTACTCCTTCATATTTTGCTTTGACTTGTTGATGCCCAACTGCCTCTAAAGGATTACCAAACGTTTCAGGTGGTATGCGAATAGTATCTTCTAGAGTTATAAGTTTAAACAGGGGACTCTATCCTCCCGTCAATTTCTAGGTGTGACTTTTGCCTCACATAGATAACTGGCACGCTTATATTTCTTAGCCTCTTTCGAAGCTTTCTATCATTTGTAAAAACTAGGCAATTGCGCTTTCTTGCCACTTCAAAAATGGCGTCGTCAGGGGAACACGCAATTTTCCCCTCAATCTCTAAGAAAGCGCATTTTTCTGCCAGTTTTAGAGCGTAAGAAGCCTGTTTACGCATTTTTGGCGAACCTTTTTCAGCAATTGTTTCAAGTTCTTTCAGGATGGGTGAAAGTAACACTGTTTCAAATTTCACGTTTAAAAGTGTCTGCAGTTCTTCAAAAATGTCAATTTTAAATTGAAGTGGAACGAAAAATGCGTTTGAATCTAAAATTACTTTAGCTGTTTTCTCTTTGTGTTTGGGTTTTTCTGTCATATTTAATGTATCATTCCATATCCTATAAATCTCCATCTGCCCGTTATTTTCCTACTAATTGCAACTCTTGAACCAGCTTGTGCGCATACTGGTCGAGTAAGCTTGACTGTGACTGTGTCCTTTTTTATTGATGTAACTTTTCCGACCGTTATCGCTGTGCCTACGTGAAAAAGTAAGGTTTCACCCATGTTGATTTTTTCAACTTTTGTAAGTTCTTTTGTTCCAACTGCACGTTCAAGAATATGTGTTTCCAAAGTTAACTCTGATAGTGTTTCGGGGAGCATGCCTGATTTTCCGACCATGTTTCCTGTTAAACTATCTGCTTTTGAGAACGATGGATCTAAAAGTGTTCCTACTCCTACCAATCCACCACAATGGGCCTCGTTTATGCTTCTACCACCTGCATGTAAACTAACAATTTCGCTGAATAGAGGATTATAAGCGTTTTTTTCCTCTTTTTCTGTGGTTATTCCTGGCCGGATTTCTATTTCATCTCCAGCCACAAATTTGCCCTGCACTATTGTGCCTCCAATTACACCTCCCTCTAGCTTCTCAACTGGAGTGCCTGGCTTGTTAACGTCGAATGAACGAACTACATACATCATAGGGGTTTTTGTTTCATCCCTTTTTGGTGTTGGAATGAGCTCTTCTAACGCTTGGATGAGCACATCTATATTTACTTGGTGTTGTGCTGAAACGGGGATTATTGGTGCGTTTTCGGCAATTGTCCCCTTTACAAAGTTTTCGATTTCCTTGTAACTTTCGCGTGCTCTTTTCTCATTGACTATGTCGATTTTGCTTTGTACAATAACAATATTTTTTATACCAATGATTTCAGTTGCCGCTAAATGCTCTCTTGTTTGTGGTTGAGGACATGGTTCATCTGCCGCTATTACAAGTATTGCCCCATCCATTATCGCTGCCCCTGAAAGCATAGTTGCCATCAACGCTTCATGACCTGGAGCATCTACAAAACTAATTGCACGGACAAAAGTTGCTTTTGCGCCGCAATTAGGGCAGGTAGGTTGTGTTGAATAGTTTTTTGGCGGTTCGCATTTAGGACATTTATAAACTGGCATGTCTGCGTAGCCTAATTTTATTGTTATGCCTCTTTTCAATTCCTCACTATGTCTCGATGCCCAAACACCTGTTAGTGCCTGCACCAATGTTGTTTTGCCGTGGTCAACATGTCCTATGGTCCCAATATTCACTTCTGGCTGCTTTGGTAAAGCTGCAATTTTTTTGCTGCTCATTTCTCTATTTCCCATAAACACTTACAAATTATTGAAAGGATTAAATTAAGCAAGTTAATAAATTTTGAGTTCTTGTTTAAGTGTTGTTTATTGCTGTTTGAGCTTCTGCTTCTGGCTCAGTCTCTTTTTCAAGCGTTTCTTCTTTTCTCTTTTCTTTCGTTTTCTTACTTTCTTTAGGTTGCTTTGGTTTCTCCACGATTTTCATGTTCACCTGCACAACTTCGTCTGTTATTATATTTCCACGAACTGTTTTGCGTCTTCTCTCTCCCTTGTTTTGAGGGTTAAAGCCAATTCCACCGCTTAATATTACTTGCCGACGAACACCACCATGAACGCTTCGTCTCATCGGAAATCCGTCTTTGTCAGAGCCGCCCATTATTTGCACCTTATGTCCTGGCAGATCCACTATCGTTCCATCTATTACTTCGCCTATTCCTCTTCCAACTAACGGGATGGCACGCGTTTCCTCAAGTTCAACTACTTTTGAAGTTCCTGTTTCAGGGTCAGAAACAATTACCTTGAATTTAGCCATGAATGATAGCTCTCCAACGATGTTATGAAAGTCAAGTGTCTCTCTATTAAGTATTTGTGAAAACTTCGGTTTTTTCAGGCAAAATTGGATTCCAAAGGGTAAACGTTTTAATTCAGCTTTGGAATTCGTTCTCTGTCTATGTGGCGGTTGGGTTTTTTCTTTCACGAAATGGCTTTTGGTTTGCTGTCAATTTTCCTCCCGTTGTATATAATTGCTGTGGGCGGATCGTTGGTTGACATAGGGATAATGTCTGCTATTGCTTTATTTTTGGTTATTCCTGCGTCTTTCTATTGGGGTTATATATGCGACAAAACAAGACGTTACAAACGCTACATTCTCATTTCATTTCTGGCGTCATCAATCTTCCTTTACCTCTTCACTCTTACTACTAATGTAGGTTTGGTGATAATTCTCTACGTGGTTATGTCCTTAATTCACATAGCTCATGAACCACCAAAAAATGTCCTCATAGCAGAGCTTTACTCCCGTGAAGAATGGAACAAAGCATTTGCACGCTATGAGGGTCTCACTGAGGTTGGATGGCTTATTGGTTTGGTCTTAGGATTTTCAATGTCATATTATGGGTTTGCTACGTCATATACTCTGTTGCTATGCTCCACATTAAACTTGGTTGCCTTTATAATATCTGCAATTTTGGTAACGGATCCTCTACTAGTCTTTGAAAGGAGATTAGTAAGCATAGAGAAGGCAATAGACTTTACATTTAAGGGTGTAGTTATCGCGTCTAAGCTTATGGATGGGCTATCCATAAATGAACGATTGAAGAGTGAAAACTTACGTGCCTTTTGCAGCGGTCTAGTTCTCTTTTCAGTAGCTACAAGCATACTTTTCACGCCTCTGCCAATATTCTTCTCCCAAGAATTAGCGCTACAAACGAGCGTTGTCTTTGCTATATATGCACTAAACTCTGGCGGAGGAGTTCTAGGCTACTTTTTTGCAAGTAGAAAATCAACTCAGGCAACAGAAGAATACCACATAGGAAGAACTGTACTATTTCGAAGTATGCTTGCGTTTCTCTTGGTGGCAGTTGCGCAGAAACTTGCATACAGTACAATGCTGGCAGCAATAATTCTGACTCTAATGGGTCTTGCCTATGCATATTTCCTTGTTTACACACTTTCGTTATCCATGGAACTCATACCCACTGGGAAAGCAGGTCTGTTCAATGTTCTTCTCGGCATTGGTGGAGCAAGTGGCTCCTTCATCGGTCCTTTTCTCGCCCAAGCACTTGGGTTTATATATGTGTTCGTAATCGCTGGCGTAATTTTCTTCTTAGCCTACATAGCCTTCAAAATCTTCAAATGACATAAACTGTTAGAAGAGTAAAATAATTTAAAAACAAAAAAAGGGATTGTATTATTCTACGTGAACTCTAAATAAGTCCACATCTTCTCGCATTGCAGGCGTCAGTTCAAGGAAGTCTCTTACGGCTCGTTCAATGTCTTTCGACTGTGTCACATATCTTCCGACAATAATTATGTCAGCACCTTTTTCTAAGGCTTCTTTGGCTGTTTCTGGCACTATTCCGCCTGCCACTGCGACTAAGAATCGTTTATCCTTAAAAGTTCGCCGCATTTCTTGAATTTGCTCTAATTCAATTGTTCTTCCCGTTTCTTCGTCGATTCCTCTGTGTAAGATGACCGCGTCTGGGAATTCCTTGAGTGGTTTCAGCTTTTTAATTGGGTCTTCTACGTTCAGCATATCTACCATAGCATATATCCCAAGTCTTTTTGCTTCATGAATGAAAGAATCAAGCGTTTCAGCAGGCGCCAATCCAGCTGCAACCACTGCGTCGGCAGTTTCATTGTAGGCTAAATCTACTTCAACCTTTCCAACATCCAGAGTTTTCAAATCGGCAACGAAAAATACTTCTTTAGCAACTTCTTTTAAATCACTTATCACCTTTGTCCCATACCTTTTAATGAGAGGTGTTCCCGCCTCTACTATTATTCTGTCGCTTTTTGGAATTTGAGCGATGATTTTCTTTGATCTTTCCAAGTCAGGTATGTCAAGCGAAATTTGCAAATATGGTGGTCTCCAAAGGCGTGGCACCCTGAATCCCATTATCGGATGTTTGGCTCTGTCTTTATCATAGAAGATTTTTTCCAGTGTCGGATATTTCGCTAGAGCTCTTTTCAAAGCTAACTTGGTTGCGCTGTAGTTGTAATGGTATATCTTGCGGAAATCATTTGCTTGTGGATGCACAAAGACGCTGCATACTATGACCCAGTCGTCCACTTTGTCTTTCGGAATGATTTCTTCTTCCACAGAATCTGCAACAGCCTTCGCCACTGCAGCTTGTGCTGGACCAAAAATTTTCCCTACATCTTCAATGTTCTTAACGGTGACTTTTGGCACAAGCAACGTATGAGGTTTGGGAGGAAGATTAGGTCTTATAACCGCCAACAACGGCGTATGCCCAACAGAAAGATTAGACATGCCAGCTGCAAAAGCCTCTCCGACAGGTCCCTCTTTGTCGCCTATCAAAAGGTCAACATGTGCAACCTCATTACCTTCTCCTACAAGAGCCTCACCAATCAAATACGCATATTTTCGAGGCGCTCCAACAGTTTCCGACAATAAATTTGTCGATATTTCCTCAGAAATCCTGTTAAAATCGACATTAAATTCCTTTAACCATGTATAAAGAGTATCCCTATGCACGTTCAAAGATTTAGCTGTCCCAGTAATTGTAGGCTTTGTCGGTCTTCTCCTCGGAACACTACGAGTTTCGACTTCTCTCTTAGCGGCATCCGTCAATATTTTGATCAATTCTTCCTTTGTCGCTGGCTTCTTGATACTGATTTCCGACACTCTGAATCACCAGAAACAATAATGTGGCTAATAGTTGTATATAAAGCTGTCGGAATAAGTGACGGTCTGTTGAAGGTCAAATAATAATCTGCCGTTAACTGTCGGATATGGTTCTGAAAATCGGGTCTTCCTGCACATTATGGTATCATGTATTGTTTCTTTCTGATAGGCACTATTATTTCTATCGGCAAGTCTATATATTTAAGAGATTAAAAGGTTTAGACTTAACATCCGGAGTTTGTTTGGATGTCGTGGAGAGACCTATTATGCATATGTGTGATTGTGATAGGTGCCATTCTATTTTTGTATGGTGCTAATTACTACAATGTGATGATCGGTTGGACAGGTTTTTCGCTTTTAATTGTCGGTTTTTTTGCAGAAATAGTTTTCAAAATATATGAACACATGAGGAAAAAAGGAGAGAGTTAGAAACCGTAGAGTGTCGAATATTTTTCGTCAAGATAGTTTAAGTATGGTTTGACGCTTAGCTCTTTTCCTGCGATTTTTCTGATCAATTCTGGGGGATCATAAAGGTTTCCATAATTGTGAACGTTTTTAATTAGCCAATTTTTTACAAGACTGAAGTTTCCTTTTTCGATTTGTTTTCCCCAGTTTGGTAGATCTTTCTCCATTGTTGCGAGGATTTGTCCGCTGTAGATGTTGCCTAATGCGTAGCTTGGAAAATAGCCATAAAGACCACTAGCCCAGTGGGTGTCTTGCATTACGCCTTCGGAGTCGTTCTCAACAGCAACGCCAAGATAGTCCTTGTAGCTTTGATTCCATATTTCTGGGAGCTCTTTCACCATTATTTTGTCGGCGAATAAGTCTCGTTCAATGTTGAACCTTACAATTATGTGAAGGCAGTATGTGACTTCGTCTGCCTCAACTCGAATTTTGGAGGGCTTGACTTGGTTGATTGCGTGGACAAACCTGTTCAAGTCTGCGTTTGAAAGAATATTGCCCGTAATCTCTTTCAGTTTTGGTAGAAAATAAACCCAGAAGTCGCGAGAACGTCCGATAATGTTTTCAATGAAGCGAGCTTGCGACTCATGAAAGCCAGAAGAACAGCTTGAGCCTACTGGTTGGTACATCCATTTCTTTTCTAAATCTTGTTCATACGTGGCATGCCCCGCTTCATGCAGCACCGAAAACAGCGAAGATGCAAAATAATCTTCATAATAGTGCGTTGTTATTCGCACATCGTCGTAGTAACCAGTTGTGAAGGGGTGTTCCGTTTCGTCGATTCTTCCCCCAGCCTCTTTTGACTCCACATCATATCCGACGATTTCAGCGAGGGCTTTAGAAATCTTGTGTTGCATGTCTATTGGAACTTTACCCTTTAGAATAGTCATGTCTGGCTGTTTTTTAGAGGTTTCACATTTCCTAAGCAGCGAAACCAAGCCTTCTCTTAATTCGTCAAAAACCTTGGTGATTGTTTTAGCCGTCATTTTTGGCTCGAAAATGTCTATCAACGCATCGTATGGTGTTGCGGTTTTCTTTACATCCATCAAGATTTCTGAAGATTTCTTTTTCAATTCAACAAGTTTTTCAAGTTCAGGCCTAAACATGGAAAAATTTTTAGCCGCTTTAGCTTTCTTCCAAACATCCACACTGATAGCTTCTTGCCTCGCAATTTCTGCAACAAGTTCTTCAGGAAGTTTCGTTTGCTCGTCATATTGTTTCTTTATTAAGTATACATTTCTCTTCTGAACATAACCCAGCTTATCATATCCCGCCTGTCGCATAATCTCTTTCAATAAAGTTTCTATTTCAGGTTCTGTGCTCATCTTATGTTCAATACGGCTAAGCAATTCTAGTTGATGGCTTCGCAATTCTATCGCTTTTGGCGGCATCATTGTTTCCATGTCCCAGTGAACAATGGCTTCGGCTGACTGCAGAATTATTATGTTCTTAACTTTTTCCAAGAGCTTCTTATAACTTGAAAACACTCTTTCAGTCATAAGTCATTCGCCTTGAAGAGCGAAGAGTATTGGATAGGAGCAGCTTGTATATGAGTTTTTGCAGATGATAAATAAAAGAATGAGAGTAGTGCTCCGGGCGGGATTCGGACCCGCGTCTTCGGCTCGAAAGGCCGGAATACTTGACCGGGCTATATTCGGTAGAACCCGTCTTTTGGTTTCTTCTACCGGAGCCTCCTTAAGCCGGAGCATCATGCAAAATACATCTTCATTCGAATAAATCTTATCCCTTAACGGCTGTTTTTAGACACTCGTTCAATGGTGCAAATATGGTTTCAGCTCTGTTCAATGTTGGTGCGTAGTGAGCGGTTTTTGCAGAGTTTGTCATTATCGTTTTTATTCCAAGTTTGTCAGTCCACGTGACCACTGCGCATGTGTCTGTAAGTACATGGCCTCCGCTTTTCTCTATTTTTTCCACATATTTTCTAGCCTTTTCCTTGATATGGCGTGAAGTGCAAACCCAAAATTCTGTTCCATCCTTAACCTCTCCAGCGCCTATTAACTCTGCTGTTTGCTTGATTTCGTTTAGTGAGCAGTGAGGGCATCCAACAAAGACTAGGTCTGGCTTTTGCGTTGAGGTTGTAGTCAAGTTTTCGATCGTCTGCTTTATGTCTCTAGTTTTCAAGTTTATTTTTTCGATTTCATTGAATTTTACGTCTCTGGTTTCGTGGTAGAACATGTTGACCATGCCTGTTGATGCAAGAGCAGCTCCTAACTGTTTTAAATTGTCTTCTGAAGCATTTTGTAAACCTTGAATTATTGGGATTTTGTCTTCCAAAATTTTGCCCAAATAAATCCCTAGAGCGCCAAATTCTACTTCGCTTTTCAACCGCTTTTCCAGTTTTACCAAAGCTTTTGGTTGTCGGTTTTCAGCTTTATGTATTCCATAATCTGGTGTTTTCCCGATTATTGCTGCTGCTAGGGCGCTTGGTCCTCCTTCGCGGTTCGTCCATGCGCCTGCAACAGAATTGGCGAAAATTACGGCTGAAGACTCAGCCCAAGCTAGGTGCGAACCTCTCTTTGGGTTTTTCAAGTAGTATGGCGTGCATGTTAATGATTCAGTGAAACCCATTTTCTCAAAACATGTCATTATATCTAACTGTTTTTGGTACAGATGTGACGGCAACTTTCTGCACAGATATTCCTTGTCAAAACTTTGTGGATTCAGTGTCGCTTCGACTTTCACTCTTGCATCGCCATTCGCTAGCGCTTCTAAGAAATCTGATGGAGCATCACCTAGAGTTTTGTATGAAACTCCAGAGACATGTGCGGAATTTATCGGAATTAGCTTTTTTGCGTTGAAGAGTTCGCCTAAGCGGACAAGTATTTTCATGCATATCTGGTTTGCCCAGCCAAACTCGCCGTCATAGATGCGCTCTTCCTCCCTCGTCAAAAACATGCCAATTCAACTCTCCTTTCTTTTCAAAACCTTAACGAAGCCATTGTATGCATCAACTTCAACTAAATCACCAGTTTTGATCTGCGTGATGTCCACTTGGTCGATCATGGGTATTTTGGCAATTATTGCTCCAACCACGACAACAGGGTCAGCTTTTTGATTAACTATTGCTTTTGGTGCCAATTTTTTCTTTACTAGCGAATATAGCACGTAGCTGCCTACGGTTGAGCCATGCCCATGTGGAAAACATAGAACCTTGTCTTTAATGCACTTGCCACATAAGTCATGGTTTCTCTCAGCTACTTTGCCATCAGCCGGGTCAACTCCTCCCAAAAAGCTTATGGGCTTTGTGGACACGAGGGCTTCGGCTCTGCAATGTCCCTCTACGATTGCTCTTCCCCTTAATGTTATTGGCTGCATTTTACGCACTTTAATATGATATTTTTGCTGATGTAGGAATGTCGCCCAAGATCTTTGAAGCTGCATTACTGACTTTTTCTCTGTTTTCTTCATCTGTGTAGACACGTAATATGTTTATGAAGCCCTTTAGAACTTCGAAAATTTTTGAAATTTCGCTTAAACGTTGTGTAACTCTGTTGCCTTCCCATGTCTTGTAGAACACTGGTATTTCCATAGGTTCCGTGAGGACTGAATGATGATATGGAACCGATGGAACCGTGGGCACATCTATTATAACCGCCTCTGTTTCGACTCCTGCCTTTTTCGAGATGTCTTCTTGCAGCTGTTTTCTATGTGTCTCTTGGCTGAAAATTTTTGAAATCATAGCGTCTTTTTCGTAAAAGGTTCTTTCATAGACGCATTTGAGCATTTCTCGCCTTTCAAGGTTATTAATAATTCCGCTTGATTTTTTGCAGTTTTTCAGTCTAGTCCACACCGTATAGTCATCCATGGCCAAGTATTCTTCTGGAGTCTTGAAGCTTGTTAAGCCAAGTTCTTCGTTTGCTTTTTCCATAGCTGTGGCGAGCATTATTTGTGCTGCTCTTCCGACACGGTGAAAGTATATGCTTTTGAAGGATTCTATTCGGGCTATTATAAGAGATTCAAGGGCTGAAAGTGCGCCCAAATCCACTGCCAAGTTTTCGCCTAGAACGTCCAAGGCATGAATTAGTCGGAAAACGTCGATGTACCCGTATTCAGCGCCTGTATGATGTGTGTCGCGTACGACGAAGTCTAGTTTGTCTACATCAACGGCACTACTTATTATTTGATCTAGGAAAGCTTTTTTGGGCTTGTGAAAGACGCCTATTGCAAGTTTTCCTATTTCTCTCGAGTCGTATCCAATTTTGTCAATCGTTTCTTTTAATTCGCTGTTTGTGATCACCCAATGTGTCATGTCTTCATGCGTCTTTCCCAACTCTTTATCAAGCAAATGTTCAAAAACATGCGAGAATGGTCCATGCCCGACATCGTGAAGCAAGGCTGCAATCCTAACCATTTCTGCTTCTTCTTCGCTTGTGCTTCGGGCAATATTTGGGTTTTCCGCCACCTTGCCCGCCAAATACAGGACGCCAGTAGAATGTTCAAAACGGGTGTGGTTTGCTCCTGGATAAACATATTCTGCGCCTGCCAGTTGACGCAGTCTGTGTAGTCTCTGGAATGGGAAGGAGTCGATAATTTCTTTTTCTTTTTCGGTTATGTAGACGTATCCGTGCACGGGATCCTTTATTTCACCCCAGTAATTTCTAGGCATCTGCTGTTTCCCCAACGCTTTTGAAATAATTATTAATGTATCTTCACTCTTATAATGCCTAACGCCTAAAACACCAAGGTTGATGGGATGAAAGGGAAAGGTTTCTTCGTTTGTGTTGAAGGATTGGACGGCTGCGGGAAGACAACGCACACTAAGCTTCTTGTGAGAAAACTGAGGAAAATGCGTTGGGACGCAGTCTATACTGCAGAGCCAAGCCACGGGAAAATTGGACAGTTCATTCAAAAATACTGTTTACACGGTGAAAAGCGAACTTCTCCAATCGTTGAGGCGTTGTTGTTTGCGGCTGACCGTTTCGAGCATGTAACGAAAGAAGTGATTCCTGCCTTAAATGGGGGAAAAATTGTTGTTTCCGATCGTTATTTTTATTCGTCCTTAGCTTATCAAGGTGCGACTGGGCTTGATTTGAAATGGATTGAAATGGTAAACGAGCATGCAATACAGCCAGACTTGGCAATTTTCGTTGATGTTGAACCTGAGACTGTAATTAAAAGGTTGAAGCCTAAAAAATCGGTTATGGAAAACTTAGAAAATCAGCGGAAGGTTCGTGAAGTTTATGTAAGATTTGTTGAAAAGGGGGAGCTTGTGAGAATCGATGGGAACAAGTCTAAGAAAGAAGTTGCCGATGATATTTTAAAAATTGTTTTAAGATTTTTGGAAAGAGAGGTTAGATAGGCTTAACTGTTTTTAATATTTTCTTGGAAAAGTTTGCGGCTAGTTTATTGATGACTAAGTTGGCGATGTCTTCAGGTGATATGTATCTTGGTCCTCTTTCATGAAAAATTTGCATTGTGACTGAATCTTTGTTAAACGTGAAACGTAACATGTAATAATCGAATCTTAGCGGAGTTTTCTTTCCATTTTGAATTCTATAATAGCGCAGGGCGCAGAAAAAATCCATGATGCGAAGGGGAGTTTTCTTTAAGACCTTTAACACTTTATTTGTTTCTTCAGTGTCTAGATAGCTGAAGCTGTTTGCTTCGGCTATTCCGAATTCCAAAATTACTGTGCATTGGGGCACGGAGGGGTTGGCGATTGTTTCTAAGTTGAAGTTTTCGTTGTTTATTTTTTGGAATGTTTGTATTAATGCTTGTTGTAGTCTTTTGTTTGAAATTGAAGTGGCAAAAAACGCTGTTTTGTGAACGGTTTTCGGAAAATTTTCGTATAATCCAAGCATTATAGCGATTCCGCCTAGATTTTCTTGACCTTTTTTATTTTTTCGAGATTTCCCAGCAGTTCGGAAAGTGTTGTGCCTAGCTTTTGCAGTTCTTCTATGTTTGTTTCGTGTTGCATTTTGTTTTGTATTTCTTGCACCTTAGCTAGGAGTGTTGCTTCAAGAGTGTCTAAAATCATGGGGCTTGTTATTTTTGTTGATTCTTCTCCTTCTTTTACTACTATGACTTTCTTTTCGCATTTTGCGCACCAGAGGTCGCCGCTTTTTAATTTGAAAAGTGGAGAGGAGCATGCGGGGCAAGCTAGGTTTGTTAGGGTTGAGCCTTGTCGTAGTAAGTCAGCCATTCGTTTGATGTGTTGTTCTTCAGGTTTTTCGTGTGGCAAGTTTTAAAGCCTCAGAATGAAATAGTATAGAAGTCTATAATAAGTTGATTATAGCGCAGTTGTTTGGGGTGGCGAGTGTGGTTAGGAAGAAGAAGAAGGAGGAGTATGAGGAGAAGATTAAGCAGGCGTTGGTTGTGTTGGGTGCGGTTTCGGAGGATAATACTACGCCTAGGAATATTAGGCGTGCTGCGAAGGATAGCATGGGGGCTTTGCAAACGGGCGAGTTTACACCTGCTGTCAGGGCTTCGAATGTTATTTCGATTTTGGATGAGATTTTGCAGGATCCTAATATGCCGCCTTATACGCGGGTTAAGTTGTGGAATGTGATGAGCCTCATAGAAGCAATAAAGGATTAGCGTGAGCGTATGCGTGCGTGCAACGCAGATAGGCCCCTATATTAGTATCCAAATATGATTTTCTAATGTCTTGGTAGAGTAAGTGATTTTTGTTATGCGATTCTTGAAAGTGTTTCACGTAGTGTGTTACAAATTATTGCAGGTATCGGAGCAGAAATCGCATGCAAGAAACTTGGATAGACTATATTTGGGTAAAGATGTTAGGGAAGGGATTTCAGCACCAATTTACTAGTAAAAGTGTACTATAAACATTATTTCTCAATTAGCTGCTTAGCACATATTTCGTCTTCTTTTAAAAGAACATCCTTTTATGAATGAAAACCAAAACTGCTTCCAATAGCATTTTCGTTGTTAGCGAAACTATTTAAAGTATAGCGAAAGTTACTAAAAGCGCTCTTTGCTTTTTCTAGAATCCCACTCTTTCTCGAGGGTCTTAAGCATGACTTCAGCGGCTTCTTCTCCTCGTGCTGGATAGTTAAAGAGATCCACGTATAGCTGCACTGCGCTTACAACGTTTACACCACTAATTCTTATTGCTCCATAAAAAACTCCTTCATCATACGGTAGAACCATTGACACGTTTCCACCTTTTTCTGTTGGTCTCAAGTTCAGCCGTCTGACTAGATCCTCAGCTTTATTCTTGTGTTTGATGTAAAAGTGAATAGTTGTAGGCCTTACATAGGGAGCCACAAGTTGAGCACCCGCCAGAACGGTGAGAGCATATTCTAAGCCGCTTATTTCCTTTAGTTTTGAGAAGAAAACTTCAATATCCCTCTCAAAAGTGTGATAACTTAAAAATGTGTTCATGGACATATAGTTGTGATAGGCAGCCCACCGTTGAATAAGCTTCACGGGGTCTGTTACTTTTAACTTGTATAGGTCGTCCCTGTAAACGTGCCCTTGATCGATTAGGGACATTACGACTGCGTGAGTAAAACCTAAGGATACTTTTCCCTCTTTTGATACATCCTCAACTGTCCAGCCTTTGTACGGGCTAATTAAAAAAACACGCAATATACGGGACGCCTTGGGCGAAAAGATGTTCTGTGCTTTTCTCATATAATCAATGTTGTTTCGCTCTTATTTATAAAGTTTCGCAAATAGCGAAACTAACCTTAAACGCTAAAATAGCATTCAGAAAGTAAATAGGTTTAATCTGCTATGAGTTGTAGGTGATCATTGTTGTATGACAGAAGTCAGACGGAAGTTTCTAGAGGCGCTCTTGCTGAGTTGGTTCTGGCGCTGGAACTTTACAAGGATGATTTTGTTTTGGCTGGCGGATGGGCGCCCTATTTCTTAACTCAAGGATATATGGAGCATTGTGGCTCTATCGACATAGACTTGGTACTCCGTCCTTCTATCATGGCCCGATATGAGACCATTCGTGACATAGTTACAGATCTTGGTTATAAACCCACGAAAAACCCTTTCCGTTTCGAACGCGAATTTGAAACCCTCAACGGAACACCATTTCCGTTACACTTGGACTTCCTCACAGAACCAGAGGTTAAGAATCAAGTAGAAACATTACTACGTGTCCAAAATGGGCTACAAGCTGTCTTTATTCCAGGTTGTAGTGTAATATTTACCTATAACTATATGGAAACTGTGAGAGGGATTTTGCCTTTAGGTGGAGAAGGAAGTGCAACCATTAGAATTTCTGATATTGTTGGGACATTAACGATGAAAGGTCTTGCTCTGGGCCGTCCACGAAAGTTGGAGAAAGATAGCTACGACATATATACAGTAGCTGGTTTCTATGGAGGAGATCCTTATCAGGCTGCATCTCGTTTTAAACAACTCGTTGAAAAACTAGGCAACAATATCAAACCTAAGGTCACAGTTAGAGCCCTTAGCAAAATCAGCGATGGCTTTGCATCGTCAAACGGCTACGCGGCTCGAGCAGTTTCTCGCTTCATTGGAGAAGACAGATCAACAGATGCAACAGAAAGAGTCTCAGCCTTTCTTTCCCAAGTCTAGAATTATTGGTTAGGTGCATGAGTACAAGTAAACATATATGCAAACAAGAGAGGAAGACTAAAAGTTAATTTCGAAGAATCATAAGAAATGCTTGAGGGAATGCTTAGTTTGAGCCTTGAAAAGAAATTGAATGTATGCCCTAAGTGTCACAGGAAAACCAAGTTTGTTTCGATTGGTGCGAAGGACGTAAAGGGAAAGGCATACGTGGTTTGGGGAAGGTACAAGTGTTCAAAATGTGATTGGCAGTCGGAGCTTCAGGAACTTGACCACCGTCCAGCAACTCGGCCTAAGAACTCGGTTTATCTGCTCTATCATTACTCCAAGGAACACAAACAGTTGTCGATTTGGGTTTACACAACTGAAAAGAGAAGTGACTCCTCAAAACCTGATTACGAGAACCCTGATCGTCACTTGTTGACAGTCGACGTGACTCCACATTCACTGAGAATATGTCCCAACGTGCCCTTCAGTCTTCAGAATAAAAGGGTAGAGGAAGGACTGATGTTCTTGGAAGACAATAAAGATCTTATAGCAAGTCTCTGCTCAGATTGTTCTCCAGAACAGAAAAAGGAATGTCTGCACGGTAAAGAACCATGCAAAAAGCCAGATAAGAACGTAAAAGATTGAGTGCATGTGTGCTTTTTATTTTTTGTTGAGAGAGTTAGTGATTTGGAGTATTTATCTCAAATCCAAAGGTACTGTTTCATCCACACAACATAAGCGTTCTAGGGCTCTAACGCAAGCTGTAACATGATCTCTCGGGTGAATAGCGAAAATGCGAGCAAAACGTATTATCTCAATCGCAAATCAACTATTTCCTACTCACAAATTGAGAGTATACGAAAAATGTTTAAGCCGGGTTTGAAGGCTTCACTTTCAACTTGTATTAGTTACGCCCAAATCGAACTTCTTTGTTCATAATAGCCAAGAAAAAGGCTTTAATTGATAAAAAAGCGCCGGGGAAGGGATTCAGCACCGATTTACTAGTAAAAAAGGTGCTCCATTTATTTTATATGATCAATTATTGTTTTAGGCTTGTTCTTAGTTTTTTGATTTGCTGTTTGTGATTGTAGACCCATGATCCTTTGTTGAAGTATTCGTACGAGAAGGTTTGCCTCCAAGCCTTATCGAGATCTAGATTAACGTAGAAGTAGTCCTGAAGCCACCCCATTGCTCTCAATTTAGACAAAGCACTTATAAATCCCTTAAATTCCTTAAAAGGAATATAGAGAAACGCAAGCAACGAGTTTTGATCTCGAATCTTGCCTAAAGAAACAACCATGGGTTTGTCAAGAAGCGATGCAGCAAATTTGGCAAATTTCTCATAACTCTCAAAATTAAAAATAAAATAAAAAGCTTCAACCAGCATAGCCTGAAACGGATATAAGTGTATCTCAAAGCCTTCAATAAGCTTGTTTTTTAGAAGTTTGCCGTAACGGTATTTCACTGATTGCGGAGTGATTTCAAGCCGTTTTGCAAGCTCACTAAAGGGAACCACGGCGTTTTTTTCAAGTTCTTTAAGAATAAATATATCCATGTCGTCTGTTAAAATTGGAAATTCTTCTGGATCCTTCAGCGTGTATGGAAGTTTAGTCGATTGACTGGGGATTTCATCAATCCAATTTTCGAATTGAAACGCCCATTTTTCAGATGCAGAATCAAACCATGTTTCTGTCAAATTCACTCTTCGAAGCGACGTAGTCCAAATATATTGAACACTACGAGCAACGCCTATATTCTTAAGCTCTTCAAGAAATTCCTCAAATTCTTCAGTATGATCAATGGGAATTGTGTAAATCCCTAGATAACCCTGAATCGCACCATATGTCGGAGCTAAATAAATCCAAAACCCATTGGCCTTCAGACAATTCAGCAATGTCTTTTCCTGTCCTAGTTCAGCCTCCACCATAATCACGGCTTTCTTAAGACCTAAATTCACATGATAAACATTGGTGAAGAATCGTAAAGAAAAATGGGAAGAGAGAGTTTTCAACCTATAATGAAGCGTCGTAGGAGATATTCCTGTTCTTCTCGCAACCTCGGCGCGGTTTCTAGGACCGTAGGTCCCAAGGGTTGCTAGAATCTTTATGTCTAAGCAATCAAGTTTTCGCTGCAATACAGGTCAACATATGGTACGCTCTCCGAAACTTATAAGATTTGATTTTTCGTCTCTCCTAAAGCTCATAGCGACCCAGGTGGTCCTTGTCCATCAATTGGGTCACCGAGAGGATTAACCTTTTGTACATGTTGGGCTTGGTCTGATGTTGCGCCTATTTCAGATGTACTGATCGTTGCAACTGCTATAGCAGTAGTGGCAAATATTGCGGTAAACATAGAGGCTATAAGAATTAGGGCGAAAACAACTATTCTTTTCAAATGGGCACCTCCTGCACGTATCAAAACATGCGAAAATCTTATCTATTTATGGTATAAAATAAAACATTCCCTTTCAGAAACAGATCAAAAATCGAGTTGGACTGAAGATGATTGAAAACTTGCATAGGCGATTGATAACTTCAGATTCTGCGATTATCAGTCAATTGAGTGATTATTCCTTTGAGTACGATTTACAACGTTTCAGGTGTTAATTTTGAAAAAAGAGATTTTACGCAAAATGCAAGAAAGAATATTGAAAGACTTCTTAGACATCCTTGTGCTAAGTAAGTTAAGAAAAGAACCCAAAAGTGGCTACGACGTCATTACCTTCATCCAGAAGAGATTTAACATCTTACCAAGTTCAGGAACAGTTTATTCTACTCTATATTTGCTGGAAAGGGATGGATTAATAAAAGGCGATTTGACTCAAGGGAAAAGAGTCTACACGCTCACTGATAAAGGGGAGAAAACTATCCACACCATATTAGCTTCAAGGGAAAAAATTCAACTGCTTTTTACTGCTCTCTTAGACAACCTCAGTGAATGAATTGCCCATAAGACTCTTTCACTGTAACCTTATCAACCTTTTTCATCCAAGGGATTTTCAGCGGGAGTTCTGATAATTCCTTGAATATTTCACTTTCAATTGCTTCATTAGTTTTTTCACTACTTTCCTCAACAAGAGAAATAACAATTACAGCTTTTTTCTTAACTATTACTCACCTCACATCATTAGAAATATCTAGTTAAATAAATCCCGTTATAAAATTATTTGTGCTCACAACGAGCAATCTTTAGTGAAAAGGTCGCGGCTTAGTTTTATTGGAAGCAATAAAAGATTAATATGTGGATACAAAAGTATCTTCTATTTCTGATTTAATGGGAGTATGCTGAATGAAAGTGTTACATTATCAGGATGTTGAAGCAAAAAGTGCAGATGAAGGTGCCTCCAAACTGAAAGTGCGATGGCTAATCACAAAAGAAATGGGCGCACCAAATTTTGCAATGAGGCTCTTCGAAATGGAACCAAAAGGACACAGTCCATTCCACAGCCACCCATGGGAACACGAAGTCTTCATCCTAGAAGGCGAAGGACTCGCAGTCAGCGAACAAGGAGAAAAAAAGATTAGCGTTGGCACCGTCATTTACATTTCCCCTAACGAAAAGCATCAACTCAAAAACAACGGCAAAACCACGTTGAAGTTTCTCTGTCTCGTACCCATACAAAAGTAGCAGTTTCAACATTAGCTTGCTCGCTAAAAATATATGCAAGTTGCCACATCTACTTCTGGGTTTCAGGAGAACACGCTCTTTGAAATACGATGTAATAATCGTCGGCGCAGGACCAGCAGGAATATTCTCAGCCCTCGAACTAACAGAAAAAAACAAATTAAACATACTCATACTAGACAGAGGACCAGACATCAACCAACGCAAATGCCCAGCAAGCCGCGGATTCGAATGCGTCCACTGCGAACCATGCCTCTTACTGTCTGGATGGGGTGGAGCAGGAGCGTTCAGCGACGGAAAACTCACACTATCGACCGAAGTAGGCGGCTGGCTCAATGAATACGTATCGTCTAAAGAACTCGCAGAACTCGTAAATCAGGTAGACGAGATTTACCTAAAATTCGGAGCAAC
>Ga0172366_10001103_pt1 | contig 20944 bp, 21 predicted proteins | sample LakKivSesite69cm_FD_114533 | JGI IMG/M metagenome (GOLD analysis project Ga0172366, IMG submission 114533) | Sediment microbial communities from Lake Kivu, Rwanda - Sediment site 69cm | ecosystem: Environmental > Aquatic > Freshwater > Lake > Sediment | place: Rwanda: Western Province, Lake...
CGCCCTCTACAGCATACTGTGCTTGGTTCTAAACAGAGAAGCAGCCCAAAACCTCAGAAGACCAGACAAAGCAGTCTCACCCACATACTTCAACACATAATTTCGGGACAAGGCAGCGCGCTACATTTTTCCTAGGATTGTCTTCTTCTTCTCTTCGTACTCTTCTTTTGTGATTGCGCCCAAATCCAACAGCTCTTTCAGTTTTCTTAATTCGTCCAAAGGTGTTGATGCAGGCGCCCCTTGGGGCATGGCTCTAGCTGCCTTTTCTCGTTTCATCCCTTCTTTCACTATGCTTACAATTTTTTCACCTTTATCCTTAGGTATAGCAGGTATTCCAGCGATCCCTTGCCTCGTAGTCCTGAAGAATCTGTTCATCTGGCTTGTGAGACCTGGGGCTGCAACTTTGATTTCACACGAGAAAACCCCTTTCTCTAGGTCTATTGCTGTGATCTCTGCGTAAGGAATCAACTGAACACTTTCTCTTGCTCCAAGCAACATTGGGTTTCTTATTAGCATTTTCCTGTCCGTAACAAAGATAATAATGGGGGTGGTTAGGGCACCTCCAGGTGCTATTCGACTCTGCCTTGCAACAAGCAAAACCTTCTCATCGGGTTCTAGGTGTTGTCGGATTTTGTTTATTTCTTCCGTTTCTTCAGGTGTTATATCTACCGTTCCCATAATTCATTGCACCCAATCTTCTTTTTCGCGCAAGCTACTTAGGGTTTATGAATCAAGCATATTAATCTTAGCTCCTACAGCGCGCGCGAGCGAAGAAGCGAGTGTTGTTTGCTAGAAAGACATTTTAATCAAAACAAGCATAGACTAGATTCTGACGGTTCACAGATGGCCAAAGAAGAAGCAAAAAAGCACGCTGGCAAATGTTATGATTGTGGCGGTTCTCTAGGATTGTTTGAAATTGACATGAACAAGTCGACAAAAATCATGTTGTGTCAGAGTTGCGGATTATTCCATTTCTACAAGAAGGACTTCATTGGCAGCTACAGACTTACAAAAGTGTCCAGGAATCCCAAAGTCGAACAATAGCGAGGGCGACATGCCATAGAAGATGCCTCACAAATCATATCTGGAGGTTACACCTGATCGATCGATCGCGCGCTGATAATCGGGAACGATGTAGAGGTTATTGAATACATTAAGTATATTCCGACTACTGAACTCTATCTTTGTCGATCGATTCATATGATTTTCACTCCTGCGTGCTTTCTTTGATCGATCGATCAGATCAATTGTTCCCATTCTGAGAGACGGCTCCGTTCTTTTGTAGCGAAAACTCATGTTTGCAGATTCAGCGTCGCCAGTGCCTGAGTTCCGTACGCTTATCTGAAGTAGATATTATACGTACGCTACGATCATAAAAGTGATATTAGCGTGCGATTGCTTTGCAGCTTGGTCAATATGGTTTTTGCAATGTTTAGAACCAAGTAGAGGTAGTCAAAACTTCCACGGCTGCAATCGTCAAGAGAATGGCATGTCGATCATGTTGAGAGTTAGATGAGCGCGTCTCGGCGTTGGTTTGATAGTCAGCTGGGGTATATTTGATAGTCAGATCCATGATGTTATTCTATGTTTCATCAACTTGCAGGTTGCTGAGTCTTTGATTCATTCTTTTCTTTGTCTCGCTCATTTTTTTGATGACGTTTAGTATATTGTTTGAATTCTGCCTTTCTTGGGGAGATTAGAACTGTTCCAACCAGTGGTGTGAGAAAGACAGGCAGGAAATAGTAGAGCACGGAATTCAGGAGTTTGGAGTCGGGTATGATCATTGATGTGATCCAGGCTCCACCGCCTGAAAGGGTGCAAAGTGTCATCAAAATCATTGTCCATCTGTAGCTTTTCCTGCTTAGCGCAAGCACAGCAGCGGGGAGCGCGGTGAACAATCCAAAGAAAGCGAAGATTGTCAGCATTTGGTCATAGATGAACCATGATTGGGCGACAATTTGCGGATACCAACTGTAGATTTCCAGTAGTGCTCGGATTGAGAGAGTAAAAAAGATCAGAGATGCCACGGCTGCAACAAGCGCTAGGATGCCTCCGGCAGAGACGCGAATGGTTATGGCCAACGGTCTGAGTCCGTACGCGCAATAAGGACAATAGATTGAATCGTCTGGTGCGGTTCTGCCGCATTTTGGGCACTTGATAACCATGTAAATAAGTTTGGTTTATATTCGAATTAAATCTTGCGAGAATCCTTTTATTCCTAATCATCGAAAATAAGTCATTGAGGACACGTTCTTTGAAATTCAAAAGCCCCGTTCTGCTTGCCCTGTTGCTGCTGGTCATTTCATCCATCGCAATCCGTAGGGCAACAGGTTCCGTCTCTCTCGAATTGAGTCCCACGGAAAATCATCATATTGTGAAGCTGAATTCTGATCAACCGTATGTGGCTGGTTATCACGTGAATGCCAACAACTTGAGCGTTTACGGGACTGTGCTTGCCACATCCATTACTGTTAGCTTTCCTTCAACCGATACAAGATCCTTTCCTTCTGGAAGTTGGCTTGGCGGAGGCATGTTTGTCCAAGCTCAGGACACGAAATTTAGACATGTAGATTACGGGTTCTATATGATGCTCGTATTGGACGCATCAGGCGGGCTCTTCATTGATTTAGGACTGCACCAGACGAGGGAAGGAACGCTGCCGTTTCAGTTTCCGACAGAAGACATTGTGTATGCTTATACTTGGCGCGTTACTGGAGTAAGTTTGGCAACGAAGGTCACGTTGTATGCAAGCTGGGACAATGATGGATTTGTTCACTACTCAATCTCTGCTCTATCATCCAATTTCGCTCTTACGTCTGTCAATGTTGCTGGGCTGCCAAATTGTGAAAATATTATACGTAAGTTTTACTCAGGAAATGTGATAGTGGAACCGTTCCCATTTAGCCGCTACGTTAATTACTTCCAGTTCGGCGTGGTCAGTTCGCAGAGCATAGCCAATAAAGATTGGACCGTGGACTTGGCAGAGCCGAAGATGTTGAAAGAAACAGGCTGGGTTCTAGTCGAAAGGGCTTGGTCTACTCAGGGAGACATCTCGTATCTTGATGCGGACTGGAGGTGGGGCGGTGTACCATACTACGGGGTCAATGCACAATACTATGAGAACCCACTTGAGAATCCATACGAGATTGTTTTCTACTACGATGGAAGCACTCTAACGTCAGGAACAGTGCTCTGGGATTACACAAGTGCAGACCTTAATGAAACAGCAAATATCCTGTCACCCTATTTTGATCAGACTTTCGAAGTGAGATTGACGCCTTGCTTCCTGACTGGAACAACGATTCTTGCTTTGGCGTATCTCGTGGAGACAGTTTCGCACATTTCGGAAACGCAAATACACCGCCGCCATGAGAGTACAAAACGGGAGCGCACACGTTAGGGGTTGTTGGATGATGAAAGATGTAGGTGTTTGGAAGTCGTTGCTGAAGGCGGATGCTACGGTGTGGCTGTTAGAGGAGGGCAATCCTTCTGTGCGTTATTTCGCTTTGACTGACATTTTAGGGAGGCCTGAGGATGATGCTGATGTGATGAAAGCAAAGCGTCGGATCATGGAGGTTGGTGTGGTGCCTAGGATTTTGGCTAAGCAGAAGGCTGGCGGCTTCTGGGGAGTTGCTGAGAATTTTTACATTAAGTCCAAGTACAAAGGTACAGTGTGGCAGCTTATCGTTCTAGCTGAGCTGGGTGCGGATGGAAGTGATGAGCGTGTTAGGAGGGCTTGTGAGTTTATTCTTGAGAATTCTCAGGATCATGAAAGTGGCGGTTTCTCTTATCTCGGCGGAAAAGATGGTGGTGGCGATCACAGAAAGGTTTTGCCTTGCTTGACGGGTAACATGGTTTGGAGTTTGACTAGACTTGGTTATCTGGATGACCATAGAGTGCAGCATGGGATAGATTGGATCGTGCGGTATCAGAGGTTTGATGATGGAGTGAAAGAGGCAGTGAGAGGTTGGCCTTATGATAAGCGTGAAAGATGCTTTGGGAGGCATAGTTGTCATATGGGTGTTGTTAAGGCTTTGAAGGCGCTTGCAGAGATTCCTGTGGGCAGAAGGTCTGATGGTGTGAAGAGTACGATTGAGAGGGGTGCTGAATATTTGCTTTCGCATCATGTTTTTAAGCGGAGTCATGATTTGACGCGTGTGTCGAAGTCTGAGTGGTTGCAGTTTGGGTTTCCGCTCATGTGGAATACTGATGTTTTGGAGGTTTTGGGTATATTGACGCGATTGGGTTATCGTGATGAGCGGATGCAAGAATCTGTGGATTTAGCAGTTTCGAAGCAGGATAATATGGGCAGGTGGAAGTTGGAGAATACTTTCAATAGGCGTTTTCAAGTGAATATTGAGCAGAAGGGTAAGCCGAGCAAATGGGTTACGTTGAACGCTCTTAGGATGTTAAAAGGATTTTACCGTTGATAAAATGTAAGCAGATCATGATGCAAGCATCAGTGATAGTTGATTGTGAAGAGAAGGTTTGCTACCAGTAGCCTTTTCCGTAGTGGAAGGTTTTGTCGCTGTTCATTATGTGTTGGTAGATTTGTTTTGAGCAGATGGGAATGAACATTGTTCCTTCGTCATACCTTGTGTTTCCATGTTTGTCTTCAAAAGATATTTTTCTGTTCATCAGTGTGAACCCGACCTTTTCATAGAATTTATGAGCGTTTCTCGATAAGTCAGCATTTAGGCAGGCAACGTCGCATTTCTTTTTCCTCAGAATTTTCAGGCTTTCTCTTATCATTTTCGTCGCTATGCCTTTCCTTCTTGTGTTTTCAGTGACACAGACTCCTCCGATGCCTCCAAGTGTAATCTTTTTACCGTCGTATTCTATATTTCTTTTAAACAATTTCAGGTGTCCGACAATCTCGCCATTGCAGTGGGCAAATGCTCTGGCGAAGCTTTCTGCACAAAAGCATTCTTCCGCTTCTTCGGGCGCGACGTGGCTGAAGCATTTCCTATTTAGCCTATCTATTGCATGTTTCTGCCATTGTTTGAGATTGTTTTCGGGAACTATGACTATCTCCAGATTGTTCATATTGTGGCAAGTCTCTGAAGTTTATGATTCTTGACATCAGTGTCTGTGTTGGTCTTGTCCTTTAATCTTGCGGGATCAACATGGAAAGGGACGTTAGTGCTGATTTGTCTGGGCCTTCGAGAATTTTGCTGTCTGAACAAATTTTTGAGGTTGATTTCTGGTGAAGTGTATTGTTTTATGGAACTTTTCCTAGGTAAATTCATGTGTTAGAATGCGCGTTTCTGTTGTTTTTGGTAGATCCTTCTTGATTCTTTGTAGGAAAGTTAATATGTACTACTGCAGAAATGTACTACGGTGGAAAGTGTGGAGAACGAGGTGGTAGTAACTAGGAAGGGTCAGACTACAATTCCTGCTAAACTTCGTGTGAAATACAAGATTGAGGAAGGAACGAGGCTTGAGGTTATTGAGACTAAGGGTGGGATTCTTCTTAGGCCTAAGAAATCGACAATTGACCTTGCGGGTTCTGGGGCTAAGCATGCGACTTCGGAGGAGATGAAGAAGCTTTTGGATAAGCTAAGGGAAGAAGATGGTTAGAACAGTTTACGATACCAGATTCTTCATCGAGCACTTTTACTCTGATAATAATGAAGTTTTGCGGGAGACGAAGGAAGAGATAAGAAAAGTAAGGGAAAAATATGTTTCAGCGATCGTGATTCATGAAATCTATCAGCTGACGCTCAAGCAAGAGGGACGCGAGACTGCAATTTTGAGAACAGGCATGTTGGAGCAGGATTTTAAAGTAGTGAAGATCGACGCGGAAATTGCGAAAAGTTCAGCTGAGCTCAGGCATAAATATAGGATTTCAATGGCTGATAGCATGATAGCGGCAACGGCTCTATTTTTGAAGGCAACTTGCCTTTCAGATGATCCTCATCTTGAAGCTATCAAAGAAATCAAGACAAGATGGATCTGAGAACCAAGTCCGACCTCTGTGCTGATTTGTCTGGACAATCTGAAAAGTCTTTGTCTGGACAATTTATCGGGTGGTTCATGCTTGATTTTTCGTTGAATTGTTGCAGGGTTCTGCACTATGCCCTTTTTTTGCATGCATGTTTCATGTTTCTATAGTGTGTTTTCTGCGGCGGAACTGGTCGACCTTGGCACGAAATTGTCTGTTCTGGTGATAGTTTCATGTTATTAGGCTGAAGAGTGCAATCAGGCCAAATGCCGTGATGATTAGTCCTGAGGTTCTGTTTATCCATTGCAACGTGCGGAAGTCTAATTTTGTGCGGAATAGGCTGACAAGTCCGCTCAAGATGAGCCACCACAGGGTTGAGCCTAGGAAGACACCTAGAACCAATATTGTTGCAGAGGCGTAGTTGCCTGGAGTGCTTCCAATCCCGAGTCCGGTGAATATGGCTGCGAAGGCGAGGATTGTCATTGGATTTGTGATTGTTAGGAAGAATGTTGAGGCGTAGGCGCTAATGAGTCCGTTTGTTTTGGGTGTGACTGTTTGTTCGGCGGGTTTGGTGAGGAAGGCTTTGATGCCTAAAAGGCAAAGGAAGACTCCGCCGACGAGGCGCAGCCATGTTTGTTGGCTGATTAGGAATTCTGAGACAAAGGTTAGGCCGAATGCGGCAATGCAACCATAGATCATGTCCGCAGATGCGGCTCCGAGGCCGGAGATTAAGCCGTGGATTCTTCCTTCGGCTAGGGTGCGTCGTATGCACAGTATGCCAATTGGTCCGACTGGCGCGGCGATTGAGAAACCGATGACGAGCCCTCTGACCCAAAAGTTGAGGTCCATGTATATGCTCCTCCCAGCCTTGGTAGCGGACAGTTTCATGTTAATTTAGTATAATAATGATTCGATTTCTGCGGGGAAGTGTTCACTATAGTACCGTATCCCAAAAATGTTCAGAAACCCGCTTTTGAATGCGGACGTCGAAGGATTAAGAAGCGTCAAAAAACCTTTTGGAAGAATTACCTACACGAAGGCTGTTGAGTTGCTTGCAGGGTATGGGGTCAAATGGGGAGATGATTTGAAGAGCAGTCATGAAAAGATGCTTGTCAACATTAACGGCAACAAGCCATTGTTCGTGACACATTTCCCCAAGGCTATGAAGTTCTTTAACATGAAGGAAAACGATGAAAGCCCTGAGGTTGTCAACAGTGCGGACTTGCTTTTGCCAGCTGGCGGGGAAGCTGTGGGAGCGGCTGAAAGAGAGTACAGATAGAGAAGCTGCGTGAGAGGCTTGTGAATTCCATGATGTTCAAGCAGCTGGTTGAAAAGGGCGGAAGTATAGAAGATTTCAAGTGGTACCTTGAATTTTACGGAGACCACAGGTTTCTGCATTCTGGATGTGGCATAGGACTGAACAGGGTTACACAGTTCATTCTAGGTACTGACGACATAAGAGCTACAACAGCATTCCCAATGAACAGAGAATCAATTCTTTAAACAACATCCCTTTCTTTTTTCTCTCAAGATGAGCAAAGTTTCAGAAGGAGATTTTCGCCGTGAAGACTGAGGACTTTTTAGCCCGTCGAAAAGGAAAGAGAGAATATCTGAATGATGCTCAAACACGCGGATTGATAAAAGGCTTGAATCTATACTTCCAGACGAAAGTGATGGTTCCAAGGATAAGGATGGGAAACCGACAGGAAATTGAAACGTGGGTAAGCGAAGAGGCTTTACTGTTTGCTAAATATCTCCGGAATGAAAGACAAACTTGGATTCGCAGAATCGCAAGCCTAGACCAGATTCTCTGACGGATATCTCCCGAAAAGTCCACTCTTAGTAGCGGCTTCTGATCGATAGAGGAAAGATCTACTGGCGTTGCTCTCTCTTCTTCATTTCATTGTAGAGATGTTCAAAACCCTCAAATGTGTCTGGATCATATGTCTGATCGATCGATGAGAATGCTTTTATCCAGTTCTAGGCAAGGTGTGTTGCATGCTCAAGTGGAAGCGAATTGCCGACAATTTCTTTTCGATAAGTGTTGGCAAAGAATACAATGGAGAGCCCTACTACTGGACAACGTTCTATTACTACAAAGGGCTGCTTTTGGACACTGGCTGTCCTCATGCGGCTGAGGAATCCGTAAATTTCATAAAGGATATGAAGTTCAACGTGGAGGCTGTTCTCATAACTCACTATCATGAGGATCACTGCGGCGGAGCGCGCCTTTTCAAGGAGAGATTTGACATTGACGTCTTCGCTCCCAGAGTATCTCTTCAAATCCTTGCAGACCCTCCTGAAATTCCAGCATACAGACAAGCAGTCTGGGGGCAACCGAAACAACTGAATGCGAACCCAATCGAAAGGAAAATGAAGTTCAACCATGTGGCAGTCAAGACTTTTGAGACCCCTGGCCACAGCTTTGACCACGTATCTTTTCTAATCGAAAATGTGTTTTTTATAGGGGACCTAGTCACGAACCCCGCGCCGGTTATAGTAAAGAGGGAGGAGGATTACATAGATCTGATTGAGTCACTTAAAATGGTCGCAAACTTGGACTTCGAAATTGCATATGGAGGCCATGGCTTTTGGGATAACAATACCGTAAAGAAGGTTCTCAACAATGTCTTGAAGCTGAAAGAGACAGTCTGTAGGCTTCACAGCGAAGGGCTAGGCGCCGAGCAGATAGTGGAGGTAATGTTCTCAAACGCACCACAGAAAGTTCTCCTGATGGAGGAAATGAGTGAAAATGAATGGTCAAGAAAAAATCTTGTTCAGTCAATTCTTGGAATGATGCATAAGCCCCACGCACCGCACAGCTAACTCAAGTTTGGGTTTGGAATAAAACTCTCCTCCAACTACCACCGCCAACTACGCAACGGGGGACTTCGAGAGCGATACATTCAGGCTTGTCAGTCTAGAAGTTCTTGAAGTTGCGAGTAAGCAAAAGTAGCGTGTCCTATGCTTTTTCATATGCACATTCAAGGATTGGAATAGATAGAATGACCTACAAAACATCAGGGTTCCCACGCTTCTTATTGTAGGTCGATATGATACCATGAGTGTTGAAGACATACAAAAGATGGGCGGGCTTGTACCGAGTTCCCGTGTTGTCGTTTGCGAGAACGGAAGCCATGTCTGCATGTATGATGACCAAGAAACATACTTCCGTGAACTACTGAAGTTCATAAAAGACGTTGAGACAGATAAATTCCGCAAGTGAAGTTCCGCACGCTTCTCGGTTTTCAGTTTTTGTGTGTGTTTTGGTTTGGGGGTAAAGTTTTATTTCCTTCCTTCCGCGCGCGCTCTGAGTGAATTATTATGTCCATTGAATTCTTTTCTGTACTGCCTTCCAGGAATTTGTGATCAGGAAACTTTCTTCCATGTTGTGAACCATACGCTCGAACTTGCACATGGGTACAGCAAACGAAAGGGTGTTCCTCGGAACAAAGCGACGCGGTGAAACATCAAACATTCCTATAACCGCTCTTGGGCGGATCGAGTCTTTCTCAAGAAAGGGATACGTGACGATTGAGGAACACCCTGAACCCCATGGCGTAAACACTCCGTTGGGTTCTGATTCTTCAAAACTTGCCAATGTGAAGAGGCCTGAAAGGACATCGGGACATGCGAAAAAGATGACGACGTCAGGGTCATCCGACTCGTTCAATGCATCCCACCTCTTGAACACGATGAACCTTGCTGGAGCCTTGAACGACGGCATAAGCTTGAGCGCCTTGGCAGCAATCTGGGGTGTCTTAAAGTAACGCTCACCTTCAACTTTCCCAGAAATTCCACTGGAGAGGAAGTATTCATCTTCTGGTTCAAACGTTTCGCGAAAACCCAGACACCATTGTCCATCGGGACAGCCGATTGACTCTGCCTCAAAACATAGAGCGCTCCTCTTCCTTACAAGTGAAAGCGCTGCGATGACGCATCTGCGCGCTAATGGACCGGGCTTCACGAGTTCCGCATGTCCTTCTTCATTCGTGTAGTAGAAGGTGATAGGAAGTTCCGCTTTACCAAAAAATTTCTTCCAGAGAACAATAAAATTCTCTTTAAACTTAATGTCCATAAACAACCATCTTGCGAATAATAGCCTTATTCTCTTCTAATGACACGATATCCCCTTCCCTCTATCAATATTCTGCTCTAGTGAGCATCTATTTCTCCAGAATACTCTTCAGGTTGTTTAAGGATGTTTCGACGCCGAGATGCTTTTCCCCGAGCAATCCTTCGATGATTGGGCAGAGAATCCACCAACCTCCACAAGCGCATGCATATGTGACTTCGGTTCCCCCTCAACGGGTTTCAATATATATGTTAGAGTCATGGTCACTCTTCCCCCTCCGATACCTTTCGAACGAGCCATAATCTTCTCGTTTTCGAGACTCTCTGTGATCTCCAGATCATATTTCGCGTGCTTCTCAGTCACGTGAGCAGATGCACCCAGTCTATACTTGTCCTCGGGAGTGCGAACCTCGGAAGTGAACGCGACGCTCTTCCAATCGCTCATCCATTCTGGCATCCTGTCAAAAGCAAGCATTTCCCAGACTTTCTCAGGCGGAGCCTTGATTTCAACCGACTTTTCTATCCTAACCAAAATAACGCCTCCCTAATTGTCTATCCAAATGTCTCTTCTTCAGAATATAAGATATTTGTGTGTGTTTTTTTGTGTGAGAGAGTATAAGGGAGAGTGAGTTGGCGGGAAGGAGAAGGAAAGGGATAGGAGAAGTTTGGGTTTGGGGGTAAAGTTTTATCCCAAACTTAAACACTACTTTTGGCAAACAGGGTGTCATCGTGTATGGACAGATTTGTTGATGAACTGTTTGCTGATTTGAGAAAGAGTGGTTATCAAGCACGAATCGTGTCTATCGACCACCTGACTTTGCTGCAGAGAGAGATTGATGGTTTCCGCAATCGCTGCTTGTTTGATAATGAATTCTTTCAAGAACGTCTTGCCTGGTTTCGTTTCCGGGCTCCTGAAAACCTGCCAAGAGCGCAATCTGTGATTGTTGTCGCCGTCCCCAGACCTCAGACTCGAGCGATTTTCACATTGAGTGGACATCGACGACCACTCATCATTCCCCCAACTTACACAGCATACGACGGTATAAGGGAACAAGTTGAGAACTTTATGGCAAAGATTCTAAGCAGAAAAGGATACACGTTGGCTAGAACTGCGTTGCCTCTTAAACTGTTGGCAGTACGAAGTGGTCTGGGTCAGTATGGGAGGAACAATATCTGCTACGTCTCTGGTATGGGAAGCTTCCTCCAACTTGTAGCCATTTACTCTGATATGCCTTGCGAAGAAGATGGTTGGCAAGAAACAACAATGATGGAGACTTGCGAGGAATGCGAGCTCTGTCGTCGAGCTTGCCCGACAGGTGCTATTTCATCAGACCGTTTTCTTCTGCGGGCTGAGCGATGCATTGTTTATCATAATGAGAAAAAAAGTGACATCCCATTCCCCAACTGGATGGATACTTCCTGGCACAACTGCATAATAGGATGTATGCATTGCCAAAGAGTCTGTCCGCAGAACAGGGATTTCATACAATGGACTGGAGAAGAAGAGAAATTCTCCGAGAAGGAAACCACTCTACTCTTGAAAGGTGTACCACATGACAAGCTGCCAGCCGTAACACTTAGGAAATTAAAACGCCTAAGCCTGGTCGAATACCTCGACAGTCTTCCTCGCAACTTGGGCGTCTTCTTAAACAAACTTCAGTAGTCCAAGCCATGGAGGAACGTTGGTTGGGGTAAGTCTTACCGATCGATCGTTCAAAGATTGCACAGATCAGATGAGGTCTGCCTAACGCCTTTAAACCCTTACTTCCAAATAGAGTACGCGTTGTCCTTGAGGAATGAGAATGGAGAAAGCCGTCAGCTCGATGTACGAACGCTTGGCAACTCTTCTGATTGAAAACCTTGATTTCGAAAGAGCATCGGTCATTCTTGAGATCGGTGCAGGCAGAGGGCAGCTTACAATTTCACTGGTCAAAAAACTCAAGAAAGCCAAAAGCGACTTCAGAGTGATTGCCCTTGACACTTCAACGGGACCATATAAGGGCGCTCTTGAAACTCTGAAACGGAACTTGGGAAAAGAAAAGCTTCAGGATCTCGTCAGAGTCGTCAAGGGCGACGTCAGAAACATGAACATAATAGGAACCGAAAGCGTCGATCTGATCATTTCAAACGAGACCTTGTGTGAATTAAACAGGGAGGGGCTTGAAAAGGCAATTCAAGAGTTTTACCGAATCCTGAAGCCGGGTGGAGAGATGGCGCACGGCGAACTCATCCCCGTTGCCGAAAACGAAGCACAGAGACTGGTTATCGATGCGAATGCCTGTTCGACAGAGACATCCCTGCCGAAACCAGAATGGCTTTCGCCCTTCTCAGATGAAGTTGCGGCAGTGTTGCACAGGACAGGTTTCAAGAACATAAGAACTGAGTATTTTGAGACCAACGTGAAAATGGATTATGACACGGCAATAAGCAAGTTGAAGGAATGGACGGTTCATCCAACGTGGATTGAAGGACATCAGGATGAGCTTAGAAGGTTTGGCCTAGAGCTTCCGATGGAACACGTGATCTTCTGCGAGAAACAAACACGCGCGCGCCAAGCTATCAGGAAGGCTTTGATGTAGCACACGTCGCCGCATGCCCGCACGAGAGGGTTCTCGTCGTTTTGGGTCCGGGGGTAAAGTAATGTTCTCCGGCAATTGATCTTGATGCGCGTAGGTTACTATTTCATACACTTTATTCTTAAGCTGTGAGTAGTTTCTTTTGGGCTATTATTTTCTCTATTTTCTTTTTTGCATCCATTTTTTGGTATATTTCAAGGGCTTGGTTTAGAAGAGAGTAGGCCTTTTCCCTGTCGCCTTCCTGGTTTCTATCCAGATGCATCAAGCCGTATTCGTATAGAAGTTCAGCGAATTGGTAAACGTACCATTTTTGTGCGTTTAGGGATTTGTATCCGTGAAGGCTCTTTTCGAAGTGTTGCTGAGATCGTTCCCAGTCTTTCTGTTCCCTGAAAAGCATCGCTTTCAACATGTCAGCATAAGAGATTCGATCGATGTTCCTTGTTTTTGTTGCGTGTTCGTAGGTTTTTTCAATAAGTTCCTTGGCCTTCTCGATTTCTCCCTTTCTTAGATACAGTTTTGAAAGGGCTGGAAACAATTCGAGTATCTGGCCAGAGGTATCTCCAGCCTTTTCCCAGATCTTATTACTTTCATTAAGGTATTTTTCGGCTTCCGTGTAGTCTTCCATTTCCATGAATAGCTCTCCGAGGGTCTGGGTGGCATTTCCGGAAGATTGGTATTCTCCGACTTCCTTTGCTGTGTCACGGGCTTCTATTAGACAATGAAGACTCTTGTCCCATTCTCCCAACCAAAAATAGACTAGTCCAAGAGCCCACATTGCATAGGAGAGGTGACTTGTGTTTTTGGTTCTCTTGTCTAATGCCAGAATTTCTTCGACTATCGAGAGGGCTTTCTGCGTGTCTCCCATGAACGCGTAACTTCCCGCTAACATCATGTCAATCCAGACTAGGCTGTAAAGGGCACCAGATTTTCTTGCCAGCTCTGATCCTTCTTTGGCGGTTTCGAACATCTTTTGCAGTTCTCCTCTACCCGAGTAGAAGTCGCAAAGGTTATTGTACATGGTAACAGCAGGAACTACCAGATTCTTCTCGAGAGCCATTCTGAGTCCCTGCTCATAGTATTGTGACGCTTTCTCGGATTCTCCTAATTTCACGTTCAGGACTGCCAAGTCGTTATAGCACCATGCAAGAACTTCTGGGGCGCTTAATCGCTCTGCAAGTTTAAGGGCTTTTTGTGCCCAAGACAAAGCTTCAGTAGCCTCGCCGGTTCGCCAGAGCATGTGCGCAATGTCTTCGTACAAGCTGGCTAGTTCAACGCTTTCGGGCTCCTTCTCAAGTATTTCCAAAGCTATCCGATGGTGCTCAGCAGCCTTGTCCCTTTTGCCGCTTACCAGCCAGAGCCACCACGCCATCTTGGCATGAAGCCTAGCAACGTTTTTCTTGTCTCCCAGCTTATTCAATAGGATTAATGATTTGTCCCAATACTCCATGCCAACGTCAACTTCGCCCATCCATGCTTTAAGGTCGCCAAGCTTCTCAATTGTTTTGATTCTCCTTTCAACAGTGTCTTCTTTCTCCTCAAGAAGTTCGAGAACGTGCTGGAAATAGGAAAAAGCTTCGTTGTGGGCGTAAACCTTCTGCGCTTTTTCTCCCGCCTTCTGAAAATAGTCAAGGGCCTTGTCTTTTTCTCCGCTTTCAAGAAAGTGTAGGGCTAGTTCACTGAAGTGTTCATCGATCTTTTTGGCATAAACCTTTTCTAGAGAATGGCCTACGGCACCATGAAGTTTCTTATGTCTTAGATGGCTGACCTCTTCATGCACAACATCTCGGATCATGACGTCAGCGAATGAATACATGTCTTCGCCGCGGATCACTTTTTCCTTGACGAGTCCGCTTTTGAGGATTTTCTCCATTGTCTCAAGCAGTTTATCTTCTTGAACGCCAGTGACTCCGCACAAGGCGTCCAAGGTGAAATCGTTTCCAACAAAGGAAGCCATGGTTAAAGCGTTCTGGCATTCTTCGTCCAATCGACTTATTCTCGCTTTCAAAACATTCTTGACGGTCTCCGGAAACTCGATCTTCGCAACTTCCTTGATCTTCCACTTGTTCTCCTCGCGATAGATGACCCCTTCTTCCTTCAGAGACTTTATGACTTCTTCAACGAAGAATGGGTTGCCCCTTGTCTTCTCATAGACGAGTCTGCAAAATTCCTTTGGCACGTCATCTTGTTCTAGAATCTGCTTTATCATCTCTGAAATTTCGTCAAAAGACATGCGTTTCAGCGGAACGGACTGAAGCAAACGCTCCCTGTTCAACTCTGTGAGAACAGGAGACAGTGGATGTTTCTGATCGATGTCAGTGTCGCGGTAAGTGCCCAAGAGAACCAGAGGCTCCCTTTCGGCGCCGCGAGCCAAATAGTGCAGAAGCAGAAGCGAAGACTGGTCAGTCCACTGCAAATCATCGAGAACAACCAGCAATGGAGCTTCTTTGGAAATGTTTGTAACGAACTGCGAGACGGCTTCGAAAAGTCTGTCGCGTTCATGTTCTGGACTTATCGGTAATGACTGGGGAATTGCGCCCAGTTTCTGTCTAACTTCTGGCGCCAGTTTGCAGACCTCGCTGGGATAGAAGCCGATCACCTTGTACAGTTGTTCAGGGGTGCAAATCTGCAGGTAGTCTTTTATTACTTCGTTCCAGAGAATGTAGGGAGGCACGCCGTCCATTCTGAACAGGGCTGGGCATCTTCCTCGTAGGACTTGCACGCCCCGCAACCGTGCATAAGCTCCAAGTTCTTTGGCTAACCTTGTCTTTCCGATTCCGGCTTCTCCATGTAGAATAATCACGCCGCCTTCGCTCCGAACAGCCCTGTCAACAGCTTCTCTGAGAAGGGTCATCTCTTCAACCCTATCAATGAGTTGAATCTCTTTTCCTGCAGAAGTACGGGGAACTGGAACAACAATGCTTGGCTTGTGAGAGGGCACGAGCACTTCTCTTAATAAGCCCTCGGCGATTTCCCTTAACACATTGAGCAGATCCGCTGAACTCTGGTATCTCCTTCCCGGTTCTTTTTCCAGAAGCTTCATTATGCAGTCTGCTAAGGCCTGTGGAATCTTTGGGTTCAGCCTACTCGGCGAAACGGGGTGGTCATGAATGTGGCTGAAAATGACCTTGACCGGATCTTCTCCGGGAAAAGGCTGTTTTCCAGTTACGGTTTCGTAAAGCACTGCTCCAAAAGAGTATAAGTCAGACCTGGCGTCGGCGCCTTTTCCGAGGGCTATTTCAGGAGCGACGTAGGCAACTGTGCCCACGATTATTCCTTCTTGGGTTATGCTTGGTTGACCGAGCATTTTGGCCAAGCCGAAGTCCATCAGCTTCGCCGTGCCCTCTTCAGTGATCAAGATGTTTTCTGGTTTGATGTCTCGGTGTAGAACGCCTTGGGAATGCGCATATTGAAGTGCACCGCAGACATCTATGCCAACTCGCAGGGCTGTCTGTATGTCGCACTTGCCTTCTGGGTACGTTTCCATAAGCCCGCGAAGACTCATTCCGTCAACAAATTCGAGGACGAAAAACTGTTTTTCATCTTCTTTTCCAATGTCGTAGATGGAAACAATGTTCGGATGGTTAAGCTTGGCTACGGCTTGTGCTTCGCGTATGAAGCGTGAATAGGCCTCTTCTGTTTGAACTGCACTTTTGAGCATTTTGATTGCGACAACACGGTTCAACGCCGTGTCTCTAGCCTTGCATACGATGCCTTTTCCGCCCTCGCCCAGCTTCTTCAGAATGGCATACCTACCGTTCTGCAAATGCTCAAGTGAAGACAAACGCAGCCACCGCGAATCGATTTCCAAATATACTATGTTCTTTCCCCAGTTTAAAAGTATTCTAACAGCTTAGCGCGCACTCAAGCACCATTGATTTTCACCTAATTCTCGATTCAATGCTACAGACTATAGAAATCTATTTCACTTGGCCGCAAAAACCATGCTTGTTGAACTGGAACCAGTGAAAGAACCCTTCGCATGCAATCATTACGGTTTTCTCAGTCTTCTGTTGATCATCAAAGCGGTTTCATAAGTTGCGACGGTTTCGCCTCTTTGATTTTTAACAGCGTTCTTAAACTTTAGTATTCCTGCGTCAGGTCTGTTTCTGCTGGGCCTCGCTTCAATGACTTCCGATTCAACTGTGATCGTGTCGCCGATGAAAACTGGAGCTGTAAACCTAACGTTATCCATCCCCAGAAAAGCCAATACTTCAAAGGGTTTGTGCTGTCTAGCCCGTAGTGCTAGTCCGGAGGCTATGCTTAACGTCAACATTCCGTGTGCTATTCTCTGACCGAAGGGGCCATTCTTCATGTACTCAGCGTTTGTGTGAAGCTCGTTCCAGTCGCCTGAAATTCCAGCGAACATGACTATGTCGGCCTCCGCGACCGTTCTGCCCGGCGAAACAGTCTTCTCACCTACCTTAAAATCTTCCAGATGACTTTTTTTAGCGCTCATCTCAACGATCGCCTCTACTGAATCCCCGAGCATCTATTAAGTGAATCCTTACAGCATCTAAACTAATGCTTTTGTTTGTCCGAACTTATTTGCTTTTAAACTTTTAGAAATAGGCGTTAATCTTTCCAAAACGGTTAATAAGAAAGCTAAACAAGCTGTCGTTTATGTTTAGGATTGGTGTTTTAGGACCCACTTTTCCTCCCGTTGAGGGTATAGCGAGGGTGGCGAGAAGCGTCGAGGAGAAGGGATATGACTCCATATGGTTCCCCGACCATTTGATGGGCTGGTTTCCTCAGACTATATGGACTCCTGAAATCGTAGGTCTGCTTGCACAGTATAGTCCCCACACATTCTTCGAGACAACACTTTCTGTTGCTGTTGCAGCCTCGTCAACTAAGAGAATTAGGATTGGAAGCGCTGTGACTGAAGCGTTAAGGCATCATCCAGCGATGCTTGCTCAGAGCTACGCCACTCTAGAACACATAACCGATAGTAGAGTAATTCTCGGCATCGGCGCTGGGGAACTTGAGAACGTTGAGCCGTATGGTTTGAAGTATGAAAAGGTAGTAAGCAGATTGGAGGAGGCACTCCAAGTGATAAGGCTCCTCTGGGGCTCCAAAAGGGATGAGCTGATAAATTATGATGGAAAATTCTTCAAGTTAAAGGACGCGGTCTTTGAGCTTCCACCGCTACGGAGCAGACCACCAATCTGGATAGGCGGAGCTGGAGAGAGAATGTGCAGGATTGCCGCAAGGTATGCCGATGGCTGGCTACCACTTACCGTGGACGTGGAGGAGTATAAGGAGAGGCTGGGCATCATGAAAGAGGAATGCAGTAGGATTGGTAGAGATTTCGATGAAATAGAGAAGGGAGTGTATCTAAATCTTATCATCGATGAACGTAGAGAAGAATGTTTAAGGATAATGGAGGTCCCGCTCATAAAAGCTGGAGCCTTACTGGCCCCGGCAAATCTCTATAGAAAACTCGGCTATAAACATCCGCTTGGAGAAGACTTTCACGCTCTCACCGATTATGTCCCGGCAAAGTATGCAAGGGAGGAGGTTATGAAGGCTATAGAAAGTGTTCCACGTGAAGTCGTTCAAGAGGGCTTCATGTGGGGAAACGTCGAAGACGTAATCGATAAACTGGACAAGTATAGAAAAGCTGGAGTTCAAACAGCCGTTTTTTGGAACTTCACGTTTCTGGGTGATGTCACCAAAGTGAAGAGCTCTTATTCATGCATTGACCAACTTGTGAATTACTTTAAGGAAAAATAGTGACGTTAGTTTGCTTAGCTCGTAAGAATTGAAAAGATCATATGCCTTTGAGAGATTGAAAAAATGAAGCCAACTCTACTTTTCATTCACGGGGCCGGAGGAAGTCATAAAGTTTGGGAATATCAGCTGAAGTTTTTCGATAACGCCATTGCTATTGATCTCGCAGGTCACGATGTTGGAGTGGGAAAAAGTACCATTGATGAGTATGTTGAAGAAGTGAAAAGATTCTGTGATGAAAAGAGTTTAAGAAGCATCGTGATGATTGGTAATTCCATGGGTGGTGCAATAGTTCAGAAATTCGCCCTTGATCACCCAGAATATTTAAAAGCAATTGTTTTGGTTTGCACAGGAGCGAAGCTAAGGGTGACCCCGATCATTTTTGATGCGATAAAAAAGAATTATGCCCAAGCAATAGAATTGATAACAGAGCTTGCTTTCTCTCACAAAACACCAAGTGAAATCAAAAAGAGAGCAGCTGAAGAGATAATGAGGATAAGCTCAGAAGTAACCTACGGTGATTTTGAAGCATGTGACAAGTTTAACGTCATGAACAGGTTAAAAGAAATACAACTACCTGCACTCATCATCTGCGGGTTGGAAGATCAGCTGACCCCTGTTAAGTACTCAGAATATTTGAAAGATAATATCCCAAACTCAAGACTTGAAATAGTAGCTGATGCTGGTCATATGGTGATGCGGGAAAGACCCGCGGAGTTTAACGAAAAATTGATAAAGTTCATTAAAGAACTGGGTCATTGTTAAAAATATCTACGAGAACTGCGAGTGAAGCGGTTGAGAGGAGAGTGGTCTGCTCAAGACCGGGTCAAGACATGACCTTCATCCTTTAAAAACATGGTGCAGCACACGAGTGCTACTTCCTCCTAGCTCCAAAATTCTATTAACGGCTAAATGTCATTATTACTATGAGGATATCAAAATTGAAAACCGCAAGTGAGTATGTTGAAAGTATGCGAGAATTCGATAAGGAAGTTTATATGTTTGGGGAAAGGATTAGGGACCCCACCGAACTTCCCTTCCTTAGACCGACCTTGAACTCGATAGCGCTGACCTATGAGCTTGCGTGCGATCCAAAATACGCTGATTTGATGACAGCAACATCGCACTTAACAGGCGAAAAAATCAACCGGTTCACGCACATACCTCAAAACACGGATGATCTAATCAAAAAGGTTAAGATGCTACGCCTCTTGGGACAAAAGACCGGATCCTGCTTTCAGCGCTGTGTTGGGATGGACGCTCTCATAACACTGTCAAGCGTAACATATGAGATAGATCAAAAACATAAAACTAGTTACTATACGGGGTTCACGGAATTTCTGAAACATGTCCAGAGAAACGATCTAGTTTGTGCTGGGTCAATGACGGATGTTAAGGGAGATAGAGGGCTGAAACCGTCTCAGCAAGCAGACCCTGACCTCTATTTACATGTGGTTGAAAAGAGAAACGATGGAATGGTTGTGAGGGGTGCAAAGGCTCATCAGTCTGGCTCCGTCTTCTCCCACGAGTTAATCGTGATGCCCACGGTGGCAATGCGTGAAGATGACAAAGATTATGCGGTTTCATTCGCCATCCCAAGCCATGCAAAGGGGGTCATCTACGTTGTTGGTAGGCAGGCGAACGACACAAGAAAGTTGGAAGGCAGCGAGATCGACGTAGGTAACGCTAAGTACAGCGTTGCAGGTCATGAGGCGCTGGTTGTTTTTAATGATGTCTTCGTGCCTTGGGAGCGTGTTTTCATGTGTGCGGAATATGATTTTGCGGCAATGCTCGTTGAACGATTTGCGTCGTACCATAGACAAAACTATGGGGGATGCAAAACGGGTGTTGGCGACGTATTAATTGGGGCTGCGGCAACAATTGCTGAGTACAACGGTGTGGAAACGGCCTCCCATGTCCGTGACAAGATCACAGAAATGATCCATTTAAACGAGACCATGTATTCGTGTAGCATTGCATGTTCTCATGAGGGCTATGAGCTTCCCTCAGGAACCTATTTTGTGAAACCCCTGCTTGCAAACGTCGTCAAACATAACGTAACTAGATTTCCTTTCGAGATGGCTAGGTTGGCCATGGATATAGCTGGAGGAATCGTAGGAACAATGCCATCTGAAAAAGACTTCAAACATCCGGAACTCGGAAAATACATAGATAAATACCTGAAGGGTAAGGCTGACGTTCCGACGGAGCACAGAATACGCATCATCAGGCTTATCGAAAACATGGCATTAGGAACAGGGTTGCTCGAAGACCTACACGGGGCAGGCTCGCCCCAGACGCAGAGGATAATGATATCACGACTAACCGACCTAGAAGCGAAGAAAAAACTTGCAAAAATTCTCGCAGGAATCGAGAAGGGCTAAATTGTGATCTTGCAGGAAGCTAACACGATAATAACCCTGTATTGCCCGATTTAGTTTATGAAGCACTAAAGGTATTGGGATTTTACGCCACTTGAAATAACCCTGTAGCAACAAGCGCGCATAAGTGGTCATTAATTTTGTTTTGGCTTGATTTCGTGAATAGAGCCGTTTTAAGCGTTTAGTATGTGAAGGCTGCTATGCTGTTTGCCAGTTGCGGCCTGCCATTTTTGTGAGCG
>Ga0172366_10001104_pt1 | contig 20944 bp, 13 predicted proteins | sample LakKivSesite69cm_FD_114533 | JGI IMG/M metagenome (GOLD analysis project Ga0172366, IMG submission 114533) | Sediment microbial communities from Lake Kivu, Rwanda - Sediment site 69cm | ecosystem: Environmental > Aquatic > Freshwater > Lake > Sediment | place: Rwanda: Western Province, Lake...
TCCCTGTAGTGCACGCCGCCCTTCTCCATCTCGCAGCCGATGGGACCGCCAAGCCGGACGCTGTACAGGATCTCGGCGGGATCGCCCTTGAGGACATCGCCCCCGGCCGACCAGAGGAACCCCGACAGCCGGGCCGAGCAGTAGCAGAAGTAGGCATCGTCCTTGATGGAGTTCTTGGTGTGTCCTAGATAGCTCAGGGCCAGGACCGCTTTGCCCTGGTCGGTCCATTTCGAGACCTTTCTGCCCAGGGCGTTCCACTGCTCGTGCCAGTCCAACCAGCGCTTGTCGGAGACCCACGTGCATATGTACGACTCCGCCATGTCCGCGTCGGCGTTGGCCCAGAACTCGTCCGGCAGGGTGTCCGGGCTGGCGGAGTTCAGCAGCAGGACCCCTTGCGGGTCATGCTCTCGCACCACCTGCCTCGCCCTGCCCAGCAGCGCCGAGAAAGCCTTCGTCTGATCCGGGAAGAGGTGCTCGTGGGCGCCGCGCTCGGGGCCGAAACACTTGTGCCTGGGCCCCACGTTGTCGACGAATATGCCGGCGGCCCCGGCCTCCATGAGCGATGAGATATGCTTCAGGATTGAGTCGACATAGCCGGCGGTGTTGGGGCATGTGACGTACCAGTTCTTCTGGTCCTCGCTTTCCCAGAAGGATGTTCTCTTGCACTTCCCGGCTTGGTCGACCTCGATCCAGTCCGTGTGCTTGCGCAGCTCGATCCCCTGGTAGGTGTAGTACATGGGTTGCTGGTACATGGTGACGTACGGGATCGGCCTGCTTCCCATGGACCGAAGCCGGCCCATCCAATCCTTCAGCTGCGGGACATGGGTGACGAAACCGAAGCGGTAGCGGCTGAGCTGCACCCAGTCAGTGATGGCCTCTCCATAGACCTCGCTGCGCGAAAGCCAGTTCCCTTCTGCGGACATACAATCGATGCAAGCTCATCAGCTCTTAGCTTTTTGTGCGCGCTGCACATGGCGGCGTTTTCGAGTGCAGGACGCCGCGGATGCGAAGTCCACACTGCCGGGGGCCCCTCGGTGCGGTGGTCCTCCGGTTGCGGTACTAGGCGTTCTTGAGTGGCGCGAGGAAGCCTCCGGCATTTCTTTCCGCCAGAGGGACCATGCGGTCCACCTGCCGGACCTCAACATCGCAGCCGGTTATGAATCTCCCCAACCCCGATGCTGAGGCGCGGACCCCAGAGAGCAGTTCCCCATCGATCTCGTGCAAGAGGTGCAGTTTCACCGTGGGCCGGGCCTTCTCTTCCACATCCCATACGCCGATGACCCTGCCGTCCACCAGGATGGTTGAGGTCGCGTTGCCGCCCCGGTCGAAGACCCAGTCGGTGTGCTCTTCGTCCAAGTATCTCCGCCGGTCCTTGTATCCCATGATGTACGGATCCTGCACCGGCAGCAGGCTGATGGTACGATCCCTTCCTCGGTCCTTGGAACGCAACGCTGCTGCTTGGGGCGCCCACAGCATCAGATCATCCCCAAGATCTTCCACTTGAACGGGCGTGACGAGGTCCCCGTGTGATTCCAGGATTCGTCGCGTCTCCGTCTTGGCCAGGCCGGCCCACCAGCTGGCATCGGTAAGTGTCGCCGGTCCATACGACCTCACGTACCATCCGACAAGCATCTTCCTTGCCTCTGTCTCCTCCGTCTTTCCAAGATCGATGTCGGGGAAGTACATCTTGAACGGGAAGTACGTGTGGGCATTGCTTCTCCAACCCCCTCTTGGCATGCCCCTGACAAGGAGGCCTTGATCGCACATCATGTTGACGATCGCCGAGATGTTCGCGCCCGCACGTAGCGTCTGTTTGATCTCGTCGGTCGTCATTCCACGGTTTCCTAGTACCTCCAGGACTTCCCGGGAGGTCGTCTCGTACTCGTCCCTGCCGATCCCAAGATACTTCCTCAGGAATTCCTCGTGGTACTGCTTCAAGCCGGACCCCGTGGCAGCATAGGCGATTGGGATCATGTCCTTTACCAGAACATGGACGGTCTTCCTCATGCAACGGATCTTTCCCAGCGACCTCGCTTCGTACAGCTCCCGGTCCAGATCCTCCCTCTTGAAATCCCGAATCCTGGCGAAGAGGGACAGGTACGGAGTGGCCCCGCCCGTCGCATGCAGGCCGCAGACATCCCGAACCACGCCAACGATTTCCTTTGGGTTCCTGCTTCTGACGAGGTGCTGTTTCTGGAGGACGAATCTATTGGCTTGCCTGAGCTCCACCCGCTCCATCGGCCGACAATGGGCGGGCTTGTATTAAACCCATTCGTATCCCAGAGCATCCAGATCACAGGGACCGTGCGGAAAGAATCGTTGCGGTAGTAGTTGCCATGCAGGCGTAGTGGGCCTATCCGGCACGGCATCCGTGACAGGTTGCCAGTTATCAACGGGTGGCGCGATCGGTTCGCAGGCAGGGAGAACGTTGAGGAGAATCAGATCGGACAAGGCAAGTCGCCCTGCATCACGCCGGACGAAACGCAGGCTGGCTTCTAGGCCGGCTGCGAACTGCCGCGTCGCCACACGCAGCGGGCCAGACCATCAGGTGGTCTTCAGCAGCGGCAGGGCCGTTTGTGTGGAATCCATGGTCGGGGATCGCTGGTGCGGCAGGCTTTGGTCCGCAGATGGCCGGGTGGGTGCCAGGCGCTTCTGGGATTCCGACGCGTTCGATGTTAGGGTGAAGTTCACTGCGTCCGTTGATGAGCCAGAGGAGGTGCTGTCAGCTGGCTGGCGTTTCCTCTCTGGATCTGAATTGCCGGGAACCGGGAAGTATCGCCGCCACTTCGTGGTTGAGCTTGAGAACACGATCCGCCCCATCGGTGTTGGGCTGCATACGGTAGTGGACGGGACGCCGGTTCTGACCCGCTGGCTGGAGATCACGAATCGCTCCAATGTCCCGGTGGGCTTGACAGGGGTGGCTCCTTGGGCGGGCCTTCTTTGGGAGAGGGATGCGCCCGTGAATCTGGGCCATTCGCTTCGCAGGGAGGTTGGCTGGGAAGGATGGTTTGGGTGGGAGCCTATGAATCCGGGAGCCAACATCTTCCGTAACGACACGGACCGCCTATGGGACGATCCTTACTTCGTGCTACAGAATGCTTCGGCGGGCGAATACTTCTTCGGGCAGCTCGCCTGGCCGACCCAATACCAGATGGAGTTTCACCGGCGAAAGGGCGTGTCGTTCAAGATCGAACCGATCGCGCCAAGGTTTCTACGCGTGATGGAGCCTAGCGAGGCCATGCGGACGCCCGCCGTACACTTGGGATGCGTCAAGGGTGATTTCGATGAGGCGGTACAGGCCATGCACGACCACATCCGGCGCAGCGTTGCACCTGCTCGCGATTCAAGGCACGCGTTCCGTAGCCAGTACCTTGTGCCGGGCGATTGGGCGATCTGTCACTACCCAGGCGAGGCCTTCAACGAGGGCAACATCTTGAAGTGCATCGACGTTGCCGCCGCCGCAGGTCTTGAGGTCTTCATCCTCGACGGGCCCACTTGGGTTTCGGGGTATGGGAACTGGCTGGTTCCCCACAGAGTCCGTTTTCCGCGAGGCCTGGGCCCCCTCATCGAGTACACCCACAGGAAGGGACTGCTCTTTGGGCTCTATTTTGAGACGGAGGGCGGGCGTGATGGCGACACCTGCGCAGTCTGGGACGCCGGGACGCCCGTCGGCTTCTGGAAAGAGAGCAAGGTGTTCAAGGATCACCCGGAATGGTTCATCCGAATCAACCTTGACCTCGCCGTGCCGGAGGCCGCGGAATATCTGGAGTCACAGCTCACCCGCATCATCGAGCACTACGGGCTTGACCTCTACCGACACGATTCGAATGGGATAGTCCATTCTCCCCCTGGCGCCGGCGGCGGACAGACGCCTCGGAGCAGGGCTAGGATGATCGAGAGCGATTACCTGCGCTACTATGACGCGTTTTACGGGATCTTTGATCGCCTTCGCGCTGGGTATCCCCAGCTCATCCTGCAACAGGCCTCTGCGGGAGGGTATCGCTTGGACTTGGCCACGGTGGGCGCATTTCACGAACACTTCACCAGCGATGCGGGAGGCCAGCTCAACTCCCTCCGGAGGCTGGCGGGCTTGAGCGTATTCTTGCCACCCGAGATCCTGGTGAATGCCTTCGGCTTGTCCCAGCCCAAGGACATGCCCGATCTGGACACCTCCTTGCGCGCCGCGTATGCCCTGGGACTCACCCCGATGTTCTTCACCACGATCCTGCCAAAGAGCATCGCCGAGTTCGGGCGCGAGGAGAGGGGGAGGTATACCCATTTCGCGGACACCTACAGGAGCTTCATCAGGCCACTGCTTGGCGCCTGCAGGATCTATCATCACGCCCCCGTCAACGCAGCCGGAGGAGTCGAATCGGGGGATTGGCTGGCGATGGAATTCACATCTATGGACAAGACCAAGGGCTGGGCCACCGTCATCCATCTGGTGAAGGCGGAAGGACAATACCTGCTCAAGCCTAGGGGCCTTGATGGGAAGCTAGAGTACGCGGTCACCTTTGACAATGCTGGGGCTCGCCGCGCCCTCCCGGGAAAGAACCTGATGAGACAAGGCCTGCGGATCCACGCAAAGCCTGACCAATGCTCTGAACTGCTGCTGTTTGAGGCCCGGACAGGCGTGTCCTGATGGGACATTGCTGATTGCCAGTCGCCTGCCTCGAAGGTGCCGAATGGCAAGCTCACGGGATTCCTGAGGCTAACGCTATTCCAGTGATGTCGGCTTGGTCACCCCGACTGCCTTGTACATTCTCTTTCTCACCATCAGGGTCCAGAGCACCAACCCGGTGATGACACCGGTTGACGTCACCGCCGACCACTCCGATATGTAGACCCAGACGAGCGCCTCGTCCTTGAGGTGGACTGCGCGCGCGCTCAGCTGGGCCAATCCCTGTGCTACCTCATCCATTTGGGAGATCGAAGCAGCGTACTCCTGGCCCAGGTACTCGTCGGTGGCCGTCGCAACAACTGAGTCCAGCTGGGTCAGTGACGTGGACAGCGGAAGGGTGTTCGCCCCGAAGAGATCGGCCCACTCCAGCAACGAGAGCACGCCTGACTTCTGTGCCATGAACGCGGAGATCCGCTGCCTCGCATCGCGCCTTGCGAGTATGTCGCTCACGAGCGGCCTTCCGACCGAGTAGAGCACCAGGTTGGTCATCATGTCGATGGCATAGGGGTTGCACCCCCTCACGCTTGCTTCCAGTCCCCACCAGTAGAGGTTGAGTTCGTCTGCATTGACCCACGTCACTCCGCCGTTCTCGCCCGGCCTCCACGACACCATCCAGGGGAGGTCCAGGGGCTCCATGTCCGCCCAAATGGTCGAGCCCTCCCGCGTCTTCATCGCGCCGTATGCCTCTCCCGGAACGCTTTCCATGCCCAGGGAGATGAAGGGCAGGAACACGGGATCCCTCTCCCTGCGGAAGACGACGCGCCACGGCCGGTGGATATACCCACTATACGCGGATATGGGCAGTGCCTCGGAGAGGATCTTGTTCTCGATGGCCATCCCGTAGGAAGGCCCAAAGCTCCAGAACGATGGCATGCCTGCCTCCCTGAAGGCGTAGTCAAGGTCGTGGAACTGCGTGGGGGTGAAGTGCTGGATGCGGGCATCCGAGAAGAAGAGTATGTCGTAGGACTCCAGGAGCGCTTTCCTGGTGCGGGGATAGTAGAGGCGATCGAGCCTTTGCCTCTGGGGGTCGGTGAGGCCGCTGGGGATTCGCTCCAGGCTGTACTTGAAGAGGGGATCTTCAGCGAAGTAACCCGTGAGGGGGTTGAGCGACGGGTGGGTCTCGCCGATCAGGAAACACGATATCCTTTCCCTCTCTCCGTTTGCCAGGGCCGTGGGGCAGGCGTGCGAGAGGACAACAGTCAAGAGAACGACGGAGACGCAGAAGGCGGGCTCGCCAGGCCGCTTCGTGATCATTCGCCATTCCAGTGGCGATAGTGCGATATAAAGGTCAGCGCCCAGCCCTCAAGGCCAACGCCGAGGGCGGCGTCCGCCGGAGGGTTCCTTGGCCCTGCGAATGAAGAATACTTAAGAGAACGCGCGTCTTGGCCGACGAAACGTCGGCGACGAACGGGAGGCTATGGCGCGCTCCACCGCGACCAGATCCGCGGCAAGCCTTGAGTCCAAGGCAGGCCACCGACACGATCTGCACGCCGCCGGAGCGTAGTGACGTGGTCGGTAGGGAAACTGAGGAGAAGGACCGATGAAGTACTCATTCATGAGCTTCTCATGCCCGGAACTCGCACTTGCCGAGATCATGGCGGTTGCGGCGAGGTTCGGCTACGATGGAATCGAGCTGAGGCTGGACGCGGGGCACAAGCACGGCGTGGAAGCCAGCGCATCCGCGACTGGTCGCGAGGAGATCCGAGAGAAGGTTGCTGGCAACAAGATCCCCGTCTGCTGCCTTGCCACATCCTGCCGTTTCGCCAGTCCCGAACACCCACGGCGAAATGTCAGTGATGCGCTGCAGCGCATCGACCTTGCGGGGGACATAGGTGTCCCCCGGATCCGCGTTTTTGGGGGTGCGTTTCCGGAGGACGTGTCTCGCGAGGATGCGATTGTGCTTGCGGCCAACTCTCTGAGGTCAATTGCTGAGCGCGCGCACGACAGGGGGGTGATCGTCTGCATGGAGACCCACGATGCATGGTGCGATCCCGGGCACGTGGCTGAGGTCATGCGCCGCGTCGATCATCCCAGCATCGGCGTCAACTGGGACATCATGCACCCGGTACGTGCGGGACACGCCACCATCGCGGAATCGTTCGACGCGCTCAGGCCCTGGGTCAGGCACGTCCACTTCCACGACGGCGTTGACAAGGATGGGGAGCTGAGGATGGTGCCCGTCGGTCTGGGCAAGATCGACCACCGCACGGCCGTCCGCCTCCTAAAGGATGCCAGATACGATGGCTACCTCAGCGGCGAGTGGATAAACTGGGAACCCTGGGAGATCCACCTGCCGCGCGAGCTTGCGACGATGAAGGCATACGAGAATGAGGTGCGAGCTGCCAAACGCCGCCAGCGAAGCTCTAATCTGCCGCCATCTCGGAGAACTCGCCGGGCCTAGCTCGGCCGTGCGCGGCTAACGGCTCGCGCGGTCTATTTCTTGCCTGGCGATCTGGCTCCAGCGGTCAAAGCGCTCGGGATGGTGTTCACATGTGTGGGTGTCCTTGAGGATCATCTCTAGCGCGCAACCATTCTTCTGCGCTACATCGATCGAGTGTCGGATGTAGCCTCGGACCATATGCTCATCGAAGCCGCCAACAAGGTGGGTGGGGTGCGGCTTCCACGAGAAAATGTAGTCTCCCCGGAGCTTCGGCGCACACTTGTCGACATCCGCAAAGGGCGAGATCGAGATTCGCCGGATGTTGGGGATGGTGAATACATCATCCAGTTTGAGGGTAAGGTCCTCGCAGCAGCCGTAGCCGTTGAGCCCGAACGGTTTCAGCAGCTGTTTCTCGTATCGGAGGGCGAACTCCGCATGTTGCTTGGGGCCGATCTGTGCCATCTCCTGCGACTCGGCGCTGGCCCACATGTCGCGGGGACGGACGCGATCGGGGTCGAAGCCGCGCCTTGGCAGTTCATCGGTGTAGCCGTTCCCGCCCGAGCTGTGATATGTGCCATCGTTGTTCAGCGAGAGCAGGTTCTGGTCGATGTACTGCTGAAGGACCCGGCGATGGCCCTCCACTAGGAAGGCCATGGCATCGTGGAGCATCCGGGGCTGGCGGTACATGTCGGTCATCATCTGCCTGAGTCCGCGCAGGCTTGTGTACTGGCTCATCAGGTGATAGGAGATGTGTGCGACTCCCTTGAGCTTGACGTCGAGGATGTCGCCAAACAAATCTCGGTACTGTTCCAGCTTCGCACTGGTTGCGTCCTTGTCATAGTTGATCTCCGGGAAGCGCAGTTTCTTCAGGTCGTCGGGTCCCTGGATAACGGGATCGAACTTCCATGCCCCGCGCGCCTCCGGGCTGGGAATCCGTTTGCCCTCCAGGCCCCAGCCGGAGTTGCGTATAGTCTTCTGGACGACCCACTCCCCTTCCGTGACGGCATCATCCAGGAAGTGCTCGTGCTTGTATATGCGGTGCCGCAAGTCGAACTCGATGCGGCGGGCCTCCTCCCCTTCGCATTTCAGGCTTTTGTTGGGGAGCAGCTCCTCCCAGGATCCCTCCGGGAAGATGAGCATCATGGGACGCGTTGGCTGAAGGCCGTTGTGGGCTCTCCAGAGTTCGCGACGTTCTGCTTGGATCGGCAGATCGGCTATCTCGGCGACGCGGCTGGCAAGGTCGCGTAGGATCACGCGATCAGTGGCTGAGATCATCTTCTCTCCTCGGACTTCCGAGGCCAGGCTGCCGGCTCCGGTTTATTAAGCTTCCCAAGTGCGTGGGGAAGGTGGACGGCCCGCGGAACCGGGATTCGCGTCAAATTCAATAGTACGTGCCAACTGTACGGTCCGGAGCAGGTGAGCGTTGGGCGACCGTATGGCATCGCTGAGCTGTCCGGCGTGTTTGCAGCGAGGCATTTCGTGGGAACTCGAAGGCGGCCGCCCGCTATCCAAGGCGACCCAGTAGATCACATTCTCGCAAGGCAAAGGGCGCTGGGCGTCAACAAAGGGCGGGAGCCTACCGACCCCGGTGGCTACCCCACTCGGCGTTCAGTCCTGCCGAGGATTCCGGATGCCCGATGCGCAAAGTCTTTATGCTGATGTCGCCAATTGTAGGTGAGGCGGAAGACGCGGGAAGAGGTGATTGATTGGAGGAGTACCTTGAGATAGAGAATGGAGTCACCATCGACCACATACCCCCAGGGAAAGCCCTGGAAGTCTTGAAGGTCCTGGGCATCACGCCCGAGGGCGGCGATCCCATGATCGTCCTGATGAACGTCAGGAGCACGAAGATGGGCAAGAAGGACGTCATCAAGCTGGAGAACGTGAAGCTGGACCCGGCCAAGACTGTCGCCAAGGTGAAGGGGATCGCCCCAAAAGTGACCGTCAACGTGATCAGGAACTTTGAAGTGACACGGAAGGTCAGAGCCCGGGCGTAGGCTCGGAATCACGAACCTTCGGTGCGCGTGCGGCCATAGGTGCCGCAGCCTTCGCGGAGCCTAGGTACAGCGCCCGCTAGCGTGCAAGGCTGGATGTGCCGACTTCCCTGTACAGGCTTCTCTTGACCATCAAGGCCCACGCAAGCGACCCCGAAAGAAGCAACGTGGCCATCAGGGCCGACCATTCGGTGACGTATATCCACAGGAGTGCGCCATCCTTTGCCGCCATCGCCTCCTTCGAGACGGTGACCTGATCGGCCCTGATCCTCGTCATTATCTCAAGCGATCTGTCATACTCGCCCGCAAGATACGCGGAGTCCGCGGCGGACTTACTCTCAGCAACCTGGGCGAGGCTCCTATAAAGGCCGTCGACGTTCCCGCCGAACTTCTCGACGAACTGAAGCACCGAGACCACCAGCGAGTTCCTCTCGGCGTACTCCTGGTATTCGGAGAAGAGCTGCTTGAACAGGAGTGCATCCTGGGGCACGTCCTTGTCAACGAGCCTGTAGGCAATGTAGACCGTGGCCTGCACGAAGAACGACCAGTCCCTGACCCAGAGCCTCACGCCGTCTGGGAACCCGCTGGCAAAGCACAGGATCGCGCCCCGTCCCACCCTCCAGTACGTCATCAACGGATAGCCGTTAGGATGGTCGGTCATGGCCCAGACCGTCGCCCCAACCTTGGGCACCTGGGTGTTCAGGTTTGCCAGGGGCGGCGAATCCTCCCAGGGCAGGGCGGTCATCAACGGCTCCTCTAGGTCTTGGATCTTGACTTTGAACCGGCCGCCGATGTTCTGGTTGGGTTCCGACGACGGTCCGACAGGTGCGATTCCTGCAAGGGTTGTTCCCTCCCAGCTCTCGTAGGAGGATGTGCCCTGTATGCTTCCGAGCCATCCCAGCCCCAGGCTTCCGTCCGTGACCGAATCCGTCAGCCACTGGATCCAATCCGTTCGGAAGACCGCCCGGTCGGCATCGCTCGTGAAGATCAGATCGTAGTCGCTGGTGAGAAGGCTGTAGCTTCGGGGCATGTACATCCTCATGTTCCTCATTGCGTCTTTGTACGAACCCAGGAAGTCGCCCCTCGATGGAACCAGTGTCGCCGCAATGGCGGGATCGGTCTTGATCACAACGTAGCTGTTGAACCCGCCGTACTGCTCGATCACATCACCGAAGCATATCACCCGAACCCTGCCCTCAGGTCCTGTCTTGGCCCCGCAGAATGTCGGGCCCAGGCAGAGCACGGCGACCGTCAGCCCCAGAGTGCGTCTCATTCGGCGTCCGGACAATCGAGATCCGCTTGATCCTCCGACGTGTCCGGCAAGATGAAATGGATCATTGAACTTCAAGAGAATCTGCCGCCGGGCCATCTCACAAGCCTGACTCACGATCGGCATGACGGTATGCCTCGTCGGCGATCCACAAGGCTGTACCTGCCCCTAGAACTAGTTTTCTCTCTTGTCTCCTCGCGCAGCCGGGTCTTGGAGCCAAAGCCCGGAAGACTGTCATGCCTTTCCTAGGGAGGGACTGATTTTTCTGTCCCGCTTCCGAGTCCGCCCGACCCGTTATGGTACGCTCCAATCCGCCCCTCGCTTTCAGTTGCAGTCCCGATAACGACCTATACGCTGTGCTTGTATCGAGAGGTCGGCGGTTCCCTCGTTTCGACGCTCCCGAAGAGGCGGTGGACCAGGTCCCCAGGGGCGCAGGCCTCCTGATCATGGCCGATGACTATCCCGGGAGAACGACCGAGGTCGATGAGGACGTCCTCACCACCGCATCACAGAAGGCCGTTCGGGCGTACATCGAGTATCCGGCGTCGTTGCCGGAGATTGAGGCTGGCCCACCAAGGGCAGCCCAATGGGAGAGGGGAATCGTGGCCTCCAACGCATTTGAGCCGCATCTTCAAAGGCTCACGATCCTGGACCTTCACGGTTGCCAGTTCGTGCCGATGCGTGCCCAGGATCCCCTTCTCGCCGTGGGCAGGGTCGCGGGCCTGGACCATGCGGTCTATGGCCTGCCCAAGGAATGCCACGCCCTTCTGTTCAAACACCCCCACTACGACGCCCTGATATCCTCAACGAAGTTGAGCCACTTCGTGACGGCGCGGTACAGCCCCACGCATGCCTGGAAGTTCATCTGGCAGACCGTCCTGGGATTGCTGGCCCCGGGAAAGCGGATGCCGCAGATTGCCTGGGTTCCAACGGTCCGCCCATCCTACTCAAACAGGGAGAGCCTGCCCAGGGACGCTGAAAGGCTTGCCTTCCGGCGTGGACTTGAGTGGTTCATCAACTCGGGGCTCCTGCTGCGCTCTCACGCCGGTGGAACCGAGGAAGTGAGGAAAGGAGTTGCTGGCGCGGGCGGATTGATGGAGGGTTTTGCCTCCCTGATCAACCCTGACGGAAGCCAGCCTATGCATCGGGGCCTGCGTACCGACTGCATTGGGGAAGGCGCAGGAGCCCTCTCCTTCGGTGGGATGATCCGGAAGGACCACCCCGGTCCAGGAATCGCACGCAACCTTGTGGACTACATCTTCTCCAGGTCGATCCTCGCTCAGGGACCTCGCGCCGATCCGATGAGCCCTTCCTTTGGCCTGTTGAGCTGGGGCTCTTCGCCTCCCTCCGATTCGATCTACTACGGGGATGACAACGCGCGCGCGATGCTGGGGATGATCGCCGCCATATCCATGCTCGGCTCCGAAAGGTGGAACGAGCTTCTGCTGCGCTGTCTGCTGGCTAACCTGCGCACCACGGGCTCTAAGGGCTTTCGAGGATGGAGGATCGAGGAGCCGGAACTGCAGGAGAAGGGGTGGCGCCACTTCCACGATCGTCCCATAGCCTTCTACGCCCCACACTATGAGGCATACCTGTGGGCCTGCTACCTCTGGGCCTTCCACCAGACCCAGTACGAGCCGTTCCTGTCCAAAACCAGGATGGGCATCCGGATGATGATGGAGGCCTACCCGGAGGAGTGGACGTGGACCAACGGCATCGCGCAGGAGCGTGCCCGGATGATCCTGCCTCTTGCTTGGCTTGTGCGGGTGGACGACACCCCTCAACATCGCGAATGGCTCCGACTCATGGGGCGGGAGGTATCCGCCCTGCAGGACCGCTGCGGGGCCATACGGGAGGAACTGGGCGGCCTGGGCAAGGGCTCGTACGGTCCGCCGACGTCGAACGAGGACTACGGCAAGCACGAGGCCACCGTGCTCCAAGCAAACGGGGATCCCATCTGCGACATGCTGTACACGAGCAACTTCGCGTTCCTTGGCCTGCACGAGGCCGCGGCCGCAACCAAGGAGGCGCTCTTCATCCGGGCGGAGGACAGGCTCGCCGAGTTCCTTTGCCGGATACAGATGAGCTCGAAGAAGCACCCCGAGCTTGACGGGGCATGGTGCAGGGCTTTTGACTTTGGTAAATGGGACTACTGGGGGAGCAGCGCTGATGCGGGATGGGGGGTCTGGTCCATAGAGAGCGGTTGGACGCAGAGCTGGATCGTGTCCGTGCTGGCCATGCGACAGATGAAGACCAGCCTGTGGGACATGAGCGCGGGAATCGACATGGGCAAACATCTGAAGAAACTGATGCAGAGGATGGAGGCGTAGCCATGGCGAAAGTTGGCGCGAACACACCCGGAAACGTCCGGAGCCCTCGAGCGGTCAAGGAGGTTCTATCGGGGCAGAGGAAGGCAGCGAATGCCGCGTGGTGGGGGTTCGAGGAAGAGGACTCCACCGACGCTCTTCAGAAGGCCATTGACTCCGGGGCAAGAAGGCTTGTAATCCCCAACATGACGAGGGACTGGGTCGTACGGCCGATCCTCCTCGCCGGAGACCAGGAAGTCGTCCTCGAGCCCGGGACGGTGGTCACCGCCAAGAGGGGGGAGTATCACGGGGGCGGGGACAGCGTGTTGACGGCAAGGGACGTATCGAACCTGACCATTCGCGGCTACGGGGCGACGATCCGCATGCAGAAGGAGGACTACATCGTCGGAAAGGTCCTGGTCGACTTCAAGTGGGACCGGTGGTTCGGGCAGTACCCGAAGGCGGAATGGCGAATGCCCCTGTCCATCGTTGGTTGCACAAACGTCAAGGTCTCCGGTCTGACGCTTCGCGACAGCGGAGGCGACGGCATCTACGTCGGCGGCGGTGGCAAGCAGAACTACTGCAAGGACATTCACATCCGGGACGTCGTCTGCGACAACAACTACCGCCAGGGAATCAGCATCATCAGCGTCGACGGCCTGCTGGTGGAGAACAGCGCCTTCAACAACACGTGGGGCACGCCTCCGTCCTCGGGCGTGGACATAGAACCGGATACCCCGCAGGAGAGGGTGAGGAACGTCGTCTTCCGCAACTGCTCATTTCTCGACAACTACGGTGAGGGCATCGAGGTCTTCCTCGCAAACATGAGGGCCGAGTCAGGCGATGTGGAGATACTCTTTGACAACTGCCGGGTGGCCAGCAAGAGGGGAACGGGCGTTCGGGTGACCAAGGTCAGGGATGACGGTCCCAAAGGGTTGATCGAGTTCCGCAACTGCACGGTCGAGAACACGGAGGGCTACGGCGTCAAGGTCCAGGACAAGTCGGCCGACGGAGCGCGGGTGCGGTTCGTGAGCTGCACGTTGAGGAACGCCGCCAGGAACCGCGGGTACCAAGGTGCTTGGGCACCGATCTGGCTCCACCTCTTCAAGCCCGACGTAACCACGAAACTGGGCGGGGTCGACTTCGTGGAGTGCGTTGTGGAGGATGACAAGGACCGGCCGGTCATCACCATGGAGGAGACCGAGCCGGATCACGGGCTCTTCGATGTCACCGGATCCATCTCGGTGAGGAACCCCTGCGGCATCAAGGCAGACCTCGGCAAGAAACGGAAAGGCGTGACCTTGGTTGTGAAACAAGATGAGAACTAAGCAGAGACCAGAGGAAGGCGGGGCCGTCAAGGACGCAAAGCGCGTGATGCCGAAAGTCCTGCTTGCCGGCGATTCCATAAGCTTCGGCTACGGGCCGAAGGTCGCCGAGATCCTGCGCGGCACTTTCGAGGTCCAGAACCTTCCCGCCAACGGCGGGACCAGCGCAAACCTCCTGGCCCACCTTGAGGATTGGATGGCCAAGCCGTGCTTTGACATCATCCATCTCAACTGTGGGCTTCACGACATCGCCACCGAAAGGACAACCGGATGCCACAGAGTACCCGCGAGCCTCTATCAGGAGAACGTCGAGAGGATCGTCCTGAGGCTTAAGGAGGAAACTCACGCCGTCCTAGCCTGGGCAACCACCACCCCGGTGATCTACCGAAGGCACAGGAGCCACAAGGGCTTCGACAGACGCGAGGGGGACGTCCTGCGCTACAACAAGATCGCCTCCCGGATCATGGCCAGGCACAACGTCGTCATCGACGATCTTCACAGGGTCGTGGAGCAGTCCGGACGGGATGCATGCATCCGGGAGGATGGGGTCCACATGACGGAGCTTAGCAACGATCTTCTGGCAAGGTCCGTCGCTGATTTCCTCTCGCACCTGAGCGCTTGATCCCATCGGAGGCAGCCCGATCCGTCCCGATCACCGCACTATAGATCCGCTTCGAGGCCACAGCCGGCAGGCCTGTGCTCTAGGACCAAGGGATCGTCCGGGGGATCCTCAGCCCTTTCCACGGTCCGCCCTGATCATTCGCACGGCACCGAAGACTCGACATCGCGGCCATCCTTGGTGGGCGTTCGGTGCTCCATAATGCTTATATTCCCGGAGACTTAGTCCTCGCCAAGGGGATGTCTCGATCGTCAACGTTGACGCATTTCTCGTTTCAGGTGATTGGCCCAATCGCTGCAGGGACACCGGCGAGACGTCAGAGGGGATGTTACCTCTTCCGGGCGCGTCAGGCAGGGGCGCGACCTCAGACGTGATGCAGGAGATATGATGTGATGAGAAGACCCGGGAGGATGGAGGTTCTTGTTGGGCTGTTGCTGGCACTGACAGTCCTAGGCGTGTTGGACCCGCTGACCTCTGCGGCAGGAGGACAGGCAAACGAGGTGTACGTTGAGTTCGGCACCACGTGCTACTACGACGTGTCGGGGGACAGCTTCGCCAATAGCCAAGTGATGGGGGGCACCAACTGGGGTTCATCTCTGAACAGGAAGGAAGGCGGCGGCATCCCGGTTTGCGATGTGAGGCTTAGGCTGTACAGCACGGTCAAACTCGACCGGATGGACCCTAACCCGGACACCACGGGTCCTCCGGTGTATGACTGGTCCGTTGGGGATGTCCCCGACGATTCGGGCGTACAAGTGGGCGTGGGTCCTGGGCCTTCAGTCAGTTTCACTCCCGGATTTGATGCCTCCCGATCGGCCGACAAGACCCGCTTCACGGCAACGCAGAACCAGACCCTGACGATAACAGCCACCCCCCGGACACAGATGAACACACTGCATATCGATGTGGCGATCTGCCAGGGTGAGTACGCAACGGCGACCATCATCTACCCGACTAGGAATGAGTCAAGAGGCATATGGGTGTCTGACAATAGGGAGAAGCTGAACATAGGAATTCCGAACCCAATCCTGGGAGCCAATTACACCTTCACCGTCATCACGGAGGTCACGCCCAACGCGCCCGAGGTTGAGTTCATGCCCAAGGTGGGCGTGGGCTGGATGGAGTCCAATGCCTCAGGCACTGCGAACGGGAGTTCCGTTTCCCATTCCATGCCCGGTCTGGGTGTCTGGACCTGGAGCGCCGCGGGCACATACGATTGGCAATGGAGAGAGAATCTGTGGAGAAACCTGGGCTTCGACGGCTATTGCAGATGGCCCAGGGACACATCGCCGCCCGCGATAAGGGATCTCACCTGCACAACCCAAGCACCCTTCAGAGTATCGGCAAGGATGACCGACAATGTGGCCGTGCAATCAGCTACGCTTGCCATCTTTTCTGCCGATGACTACCGGGTAGTCCAGCAACTTGCCGGTTCCACCAACCCTGGCAACGACACAGATATCGATCTTGTCTGGGACGGCAACGGATGGGCCTTGACCAATGGCACTTTGACTGAGGACACGAGCATGTTCGCCGTTTCTGCTGAGCAGAACATCGTTGTCCTCATGGCTCTTTTCGACCGCGATGGTGAGGGCGGAGAGAACGGAACCACCGCGTTTGCGTGGTTCGACCCCGCCACGCTGAGGCTGGTAAACCTGACCGTTGCGGGCCCTTCGATGACCCCCTTGACCGTCATATCGGGCTTGAGCACGATCAGCCCCGTTGATCTCTACGTTCGCGAAGGACTCATGAAGGAGTTCCTTGAATGTATTCCGCCCTCAACGCAGGATCCGATGAACATACGCATGGAGGAAAGGAATGTCCGGTTCGTCATCACGGTTCAAGACGGCGGGTACAACATACGCCTCGCGAAGAAGGCCGCACCTCCGGGCGAGTACATACTGTTGCTTGTTGCAGGCGACACGTCCATGAACCAAGCCTGGTGTTTCGTCAACCACACACTGTCTTTGCAGGGCTCGGCCGAGGGCAAAGGCCTGGCAATCTGGGGAGTGAATCCCTCCGCTCAAGCCTGGCTTGGCAGGTACGTTTACCATGAGAACATCTCCCGAGGCGATCTGGAGTTCAGCGGCTCAGCCTTGCTCAACGCTTTCCTCCCGTTCTCCCCTCCCCAGGAGAGGGGATGGGTCGCCAACGGGACAGTTGCTTTCGAAGCCCGGGCCAATGCCACATGGGCTCACGCTGGAAAGGCCCAGGAAGTGACGGTGGCCCTCTCCAGCGACGGGGATACGTGCCTATTCTACCTACCCCAATACGACAGCTGCATGGCCGCCAACCTGACATTCGAGGGCTCGTACACAAACGGGACCACCAAGCAGAACATCGCGGGGGAAGGATTCTTTGTCGCGATATACGGCGCCAAATATGACGCCATCTATCCGGACAGTACTGAGGGTCTGGCGTTGATTCTTCAGATAGAAACGCCCTTTGTGGCGGGTCTGCACCTGGGCTGGAGCTGGGAGAATGCCTCGATGTACTTCCCGGACGCCCCCGGCGGCCGAGTCCAGGCCCCGGCAGCGGAGCATGTTGTGTTCAACCTTTCCACGCACGTCGGAGTGGCCTTGCCGTCCGTGGTCTCGGCAAACTTCTCGGCAACCCCCGGGGCTGGCCCGGAGCCGCTGACGGTGGCGTTCACCGACCTTTCGGAATCCGATAAGGGCGTCGCGTCCTGGCTTTGGAGCTTCGGGGATGGTTCCTCCAGCACCGAACGGAACCCAAGCCACAGATACAATCAGGATGGGACCTACACCGTCAGCCTGATGGTGAGGGAGGCAGGTGGAGGTAGCGATGCCGAGACCAAGGTGGGGTACATCACCGTGGCCGATGCCGGGCCGACCGCATGGTTCCAGGCAAACCCAACTAGCGGGGTGGAGCCACTGACGGTGAACTTCACGGACGGATCGGCGTCCCATGATCGAATCGTCTCGTGGCTCTGGAGCTTCGGAGATGGGTCAACAAGCTGGCAGGCAAGTCCCAGACATCTGTACGTACAGGACGGAACCTACCAAGTGAGCCTCACCGTCACGGACGAAGATGGCAACACAAGCAGGACGTCCACGGCCATTGCCGTGAGCGATAGTGAACCGGAGGCGAACTTCTCGGCCGCGCCGGCGACGGGATCGGAGCCGCTCTCTGTCCAGTTCGGAGATACCTCAAGCTCGTATGATGGCATCGTGCTTTGGAGCTGGGACTTTGGAGATGGATCGACCAGCAAGCAAAGGAATCCAATCCACATATACTCCGGCAAAGGAAGCTACCAGGTCTCCATCACCGTCTGGGAGTCAGATGGCGATTCGGATGTGAAGACGATACCGAACAGCATAGTTGTCCACGAGATCTTGCTTGGCCCGTTCGTCCCGTTCTTGCCTTTCCTGCCACGGTTGTGTAGCCGCAAGATGACAAGACGGCGAAGGTCCAAGACCATCTGATGCGCTCAGTTGTCCTACCCCAACTGAAGTTGAGTTCCTCTTGGTGTGCGAGTTCCAGCGGCCATGTTTGCAGACCAACAGGCAAACGTTGGGAGGCCACCGGTTTGGTAGTGCTTTGAGATTGGGTCGCGCTCGGCTGATCAGCTATCGGTGGCAGCAGACCTGTGCCTGTGGCCCATCATCACTGCGGTGACCACACAGCACAGGATTGCCGTGATGGGGCTCAGTTCCGGGAAGCTGACGACCAAGTCTCCGTTGTCGGTTCTTGTGTACACATCCTTCCGTATCATGGCGTCCTTGGCAATGGTGCCGGTTATTCTGTCCGTTGAGGTGATGTTCGAGCCGACGAGGCCCGTGATGGTGACCTTGTATCTACCCTCCCCGGTTCCGATGAGGTCTATGGTGTAGTGGTCGGAGGGCTCAAGTATCCTGATCTGCTGGGCCGGTTCGCTCTCGTACGGGTGGTCCCAGGTCTGGTTGATTCCCACACACACGGCCCCGGGTATCTCGTTGACAACTTGGTTCTCTTTGGCCAGCCATCCGGTCGTTCGGTTCTGCCCGTCGGTCATGGCGATGTAGAATGGTGATTCCCCGCATACCTGGAGCTGGGCCGCTAGTGGGTCAATGGGCCTGTAGACCCATTTGACGAACTCGTCAGATGACATGCCGTTCCATTTCACATAGGCGACCCTGGGAATGTGCAGTAGATCGGGTGGATCCTTTCCGGGAGCTGTGGCCATCCCCAGGCCCCAGTGCTCGATCTCCACGTTGTTGACGTCATAGTAGTGTCCCACCAGTTCCCAACCCTCTGGGCTTTCCGGCGGCTCCAAGGAGACGCCCATGGCATGTCCCATGACCTTCACTGAACGGAGGACCTCAATGAGATTCTGTTGATGTTTCTCGATTATGGGGGTGTCGCCGACCTTCACTTTCAGCACGAAATCCTCCGTCTCCACGTCCAGCCTGTCGCCGAGGAAATCGCTGCCGACAGCGACGTACCAGGCAGCGCCCAGACGTACCGCTATGGAGCCACTCTGGAGAAAGGAGGTGAAGTATCCGGTGGGTTCCGATGTGTGGGAGGCTAGGACGTAGTGGGCGTCGTGCCCATCGATCTGGGTGTCTCCTTCCTCGTACACCTCGGTGATGGCTAGTTTGTGGTAATCGGCTATAGCAGTCATGTTGGGCTGGGACATGCTGATGGTGCCGATACTGATGCTGATGCTCATGGTGTCGGGCACCGACTCGTAGGTCTGCGGGTCCTGGTACTTCTGGGTCCTGCTGGTCTCGATCGTCGGTGGACCGGTTACGTCGATGTACCAGTACTTGTCGTACCTTCTTTCGACTTCCTTGACCGTGTATCCTGCTGGTAGTGCGAAGCTTAGGACGCATTCGCTGAGAGGTCCGTCGGCGGCAAGCCTTATCTCCTCTGCTGCTGAGGCCGGAGAAGAGAACAGGGATAGGGAGAAGAGGGCAAACAGAACCGCTGCGTTGTGGCTCAGCACGAGCTTCCCAACCTTTTTCCCTATTGAGGCCCACTCCCGGCCAGGGCTTGGGATGGCCGGTGCCGGCCCAGTCCGGCTGATCAGCATCGGATAAAAAGATACCGAATTCCGGCTCGTCTGTTAGTCGTGGGATGACGACGGATGTGGTCCTGGAGTGGAAGGGTCGGCAGGACTTCCGCGAACTGGAGGGCAGATCGATCAGGCTACACTTCTGGTTGAAGATGGCCGAGCTGTACTCCTTCTGGCTTGACAAGAAGGACAGCTCAACTTCGCAAAGGTAGACTCAGCAAGGCGACCATGGCCCCAAGCGCGGTGCAGTGCGTGTCCCAGGGGAAGGCCGTCAGCCAAGCGGATCAACCACTGCGCCGTTCGGCCTGCGCGGGAAGGATCGCGGTCATAGGTCGAATTCGAACCCTTGGCTCATGGCAGCCTTGCTTGATCCGTTGGAGCTGCGGGCCGGAACCGCGGGAACTGAGACAGGGACGCGGTTCGGCTCTGCAACTACAGCAGCTTCGCCCTCAGTTCCCCGGGAGGCCTTGGGGACAGGTATGCCGCGGGGATATCGAAGACCGTCCTTGCGCCGGTCTGCCCCTCCCTGTTCAGCCTGAACGCGGCCCTGGCATAGGCGACCAACACATTCCCCGTGAACTCCGGGTTGCTGTCCAGCTTCAGCGCAAACTCCATCAGGTGCTTGTGGTTTTTCCCTGTTGACCCGGTTCTCAGCACGAAGCCCCCGTGGGGCATTGCCGAATGCTTGGCATCCATCTCCTCTTGCCTGATGAAAGTCACTCCGGTGTCGTAATCTGCAAAGTAGTTGGGCATCGTCCGTATCTGTCGCCTGATCCTCTCCCGATCCGCGCCCTTCCGGGCAACCACGTAGCAGTCCCTCAGGTGCTTCTCCCTTGCTGTCAGCTCTGGGTTCGTCCCAGCCCTGACCCTCTTGACAGCGGCCTCGATTGGTATTGTGTACTGCACCGCATCCTCAACGCCTTGGATCCCGCGTATGGCGTTGGAGTGCCCCTGGCTGACTCCGGGGCCCCAGAAGGTGTAGTCCTTTCCTTTGGGCAACGACACCTCCTCGATGAGCCTCAGCAGGGAGAACAGCCCGGGGTCCCAGCCGGTCGATATCACGCTCGTCTTGCCGGCGTTCTTGGCCGCCCTGTCAACTGACTCAAAGTACTCCGGGATCTACGCGTGGGTGTCGAAGCTGTCCACGGTGCTGAAGTGTTCGGCGAACCGGGGACCCTGGACGGGCGTGTCCTGCCTGGAGCCGCCGCACAGGACCGCCACGTCGATTTTTACGCCGCGCGGCACCGCGATCTTTCCGGAGGCGAGCACGGGGATGCCTTTCACGTCGCCGGCCACTGTCCCGGGACGCCTGGAAAACACGGCGGTCAGTTTCATGTCCTCGTTCCGTTCGA
>Ga0172366_10001105_pt1 | contig 20928 bp, 11 predicted proteins | sample LakKivSesite69cm_FD_114533 | JGI IMG/M metagenome (GOLD analysis project Ga0172366, IMG submission 114533) | Sediment microbial communities from Lake Kivu, Rwanda - Sediment site 69cm | ecosystem: Environmental > Aquatic > Freshwater > Lake > Sediment | place: Rwanda: Western Province, Lake...
AAAGAGAGCACCGTCGCTTGGGGGGGGAAGGCGTAGCCGGGCAGGAACCCCTCCCCGCCCAGGTAGCGGTAGAGGTACCAGTCCCCTTCCCCTTCCCGCATCGCCTGCAACTTGCCCTCGACGACCACGCGCCGCCGGTCCAGCGCCGCATCCGCCTTCTCCCGCCCCAGCAGCCGGTTCAATTCCTCCCGCTCCTCGTCCAGCCGGTGGTATTCTGTTCGCCAGCGTTCCATCGCCCGATCCACGTCGTCCACAAACTCCCGCACCGTCCGCTCGACGAAGGCCCGATCGAACCACGCGAAGGCGCGCATCTCTCCGGCAAAGGCTTCTTCGACCGCCGCCACGATCTCGGCGAAATAGCGCACCACGCCGGCCCGGTAGGCCGCCGCCCAGTCGGTGTACAGCGGACACCCCTCCAGGTTCAGGTCCAAGAGGTCGCGCGGCTGGCCCGGCAGCCGCGCGACGCCGCGCAGCCCCATCGTCTCCAGCACCAGCGAATGGACGTGCGCCTCGAGCAGCGCGCGGTTGTCCAGCCGGAAGCGCGGCACGGCGATGGCGCCGGCGATCATCTTTTCCGGGAAGCGGTAAAAATACTGGTCGTGCGGCCCGCGCGCCATGCCGACCCCGGCAAAGACGGCGATCAGCGACGGCTGGCCGCTGCGTCCGGCCCGCCCGGCCCGCTGCGCGTAGTGGCTGGGACTGGGCGGCACGTTGCGCAGCGTGACCGCGCTCAGGTGGCCGATGTCAATCCCCAGTTCCATCGTCGGCGTACAGACGAGCACGTTGAGCGGGTCGTCGGCCGCCTTGAAGCGCAGTTCGATCTCCCGCCGCTCTTCCCCGCTCACCTGCCCCGAGTGCTCCTCCGCGCGCACCGGCACTGCCTCCTCCAACGACACGGCGTAGACCTGGCGGAAATAGTTGGACGCCAGGTCGCGCTCCTGGAGCGGCGTGTGGCAGGTGATGCCGGTGCAAATCTGCAGGCGGCGGAAGCGGTGGACGGTCAGGCAGCGCGGGCAGAGCGGATGGCGGCTGGACTCGTCGGCTTGCAGCGTGAGCACGTCGGGGTTGACCATCCACAGGTCGTAGGGGATGCGGTTAGGCCCGCGGACGGTGTGGCGCACCAGGAAGCCCGCCCGCTCGTCGCCCAACTTTTCGGCGATCCGCGCGGCCAGGTCGCTCGCCGTGGCGTGGTCGGCGCCCAGCACCCGCCGCACCCACGCCACCGCCTGCGTGCGGCTGCCGGTGAGCCGGTAAACGACGTAACCGGGCCACCAGGGAGCCGTGTCGCTGTAACCGATGGGACGGTCGAACTCTTCGTCGTGGATGAGGGCCTCCTCGTTCAGCCGCCCCAGCACCTCAGTGTGGAAGACGTTGGGCCGCAACGCCGTCTCGTGCGCCACCGCCAGCCGCTTGCGCAGCAGGTCGAGCAAGCCCAACAGCAGGTCGTAGCGCGTGTCGGCGTCCAGGTCGGCCAGGAGCGGAACGTCGGCCCAGAAGGCGTCGTCGGCGGCACAGTCGCCCAGCCCATCGTAGCCCACCGCCAGCAGCCCGACGTCCTCCAGGTTCTGATGGGTGCGCCGGTGCGTCCCGCGCAGTTCGCGCAGCGCGACGAACTGCAGGTAACGCTGGTAGCGGCCCTCCGCCTGGCGGTCCCGCGTGTAGACGCGGCGGTCGCGGCGAAAGTCGGGCAGCGCGCCGTGGCGGCGCAGCGTCTCGAACAGTTGCAACCCCACGTCGGCCAGTGCCAGCCATTCGCCGCGCTCGACTGTCGCTCCGCTCTCCAGCAGCGCGTGGTAGAGTGCACGACGGAAGGCGACGCGGTTGTGCAGGCTGTTCATGTGGGCCACCTGGAGCGCGGTGTCCTGCCGGTTGTCGGAGAAGGCGATCACCTTGCGCCCGCCCTCCGGCAGGTTCTGCACCTGCGCGCTGATCAGCACGTCGGTGGCAGTGGCACGGCCGACGGAGCCGAAGGTAAACAGTTTGTTGAACTCGCGCGGCTGCCGGTCGTAGACGATGCTGCAGGAGGGGCAGAAGAGGAAGGGGGCGGGGACGAAGGTGACCGGGAAGGCGTGGGGGTGGGAAGGTGTGGCGTGTGGCGTGTTGCGTGTTTCGTGGGGTGCGGGCAGGACGCAGTTACAGTCTGGGCAGTAGAGGAGGGGGGCGGGGACGGCGTCCTGGTAGCGGGACTGGACGTTGCCTCGTTCGGTCAGCCACGTGTCCGGCAGGGGCGTCTCCTGCGGGTCCCACGGGCCTGGGTAGAGGTAACCGGGCCGTCCCGGCACGTTCACCGCGTCCAGGTCGGCCGGGTGCAGGCCGTCTGCCTCGTCTATGGCGACGGCGTAGAACTCCTGGCCGCAGGCGCGGCAGAAGACGAGCGGGAAGGTAGGGCGCTCGCGCCCCTCGGCGGCGCAGGCCGGACAGACGCTCTCCCCGCGGTCGTTGAGGTGCGGGCCGGCAGGGTCGAGGCAGGCGGTGATAGCGCGGCCCTGGGAGAAGAAGGCGTGGAGTTTGGGGACTGGGGGTGGGAGAATGGAGGATGGAGGATGGAGAATGGAGGAGGGAGGATGAAGAATGGAGGAGGGAGGAGGGAGGAGGGCCTGCTGGATTTCTTGGGGGGAGACGTGGAGGTCGTGGGCGAGTTGGGGGAGGGTCCTGGGGCCGGCAGAGAGTGCCTCGATGACGGCGTGGACGAGAGGGGGGAGGTCGGCGGGCAGGGGGGCGTATGATTCGGTGACGACGTCTTCCGGGAGGAAAGGCTCGCCGAAGAGCCGTGCGACGAAGTCGGCGATAGCGGCGTTCCCTCGCCCCGCAGGGGAGGGGGTCAGGGTGAGGGGAGAGCCACCCTCACCCCAACCCTCTCCCTGGGAGGGAGAGGGGGTCTCCACCGTGGCGCTGGTGGCGATGCAGCGCAGGCGGCCGGTGGTGCCAGTGTGCTGCTTCAGACGACGGACCAGCGCTGCGACGTCCGCGCCGCGCTTGCCGGTGTAGGTGTGCACTTCGTCCAGCACCAGGAAGCGCAAGGTGCCCGGCGTGGCGAAGAGGCGGCGATCCTCGAAGCGCGTCAGGAGCAGTTCCAGCATGACGTAGTTGGTCATCAGGGCGTCCGGCGGACGTTCCTGGATCTCCTGGCGGGAGAGGACTTCGCTGTCGTAGGGGGCGGAGCGGCCGGTGGCGTGGCGGTACCGTTCGAGTGCCTCGCCGGGCGCGTGGGGGGTGTCGCCGGTGTACAGCGCGATGCGCAGCCCCGTGCCGTGCAGGCGGCGGGCAAAGTCGTCGTATTGGGAGTTGGCCAGCGCGTTCATGGGGTAAACGATGAGTGCCTTGATGCCCGGCACACCCTGCTCGCGCAGGCGCAGGCACTCGGAGACGATGGGGATGCCGAAGGCGAACGACTTGCCGGAGCCGGTGCCGGTGGCGACGACGACGTTGGATGGAGATTGGAGGTTGGAAGTTGGAGGTTGGAGGGTGCCCAGGATGCGGCGGATGGCCTCGGACTGGTGGCGGTAGGGGAGGATGGAGGGCGAGACCGGGTCGTCGGGGTCGCGACGGAAGATGGGCGGCGTGGCTGGGTGGAGCACGCCTGCGGCGACCAGGTCTTCCAGCCGGTCGCCGGGCGCGAAGGGACGCGAGAGTTGGATGTAAGGGGGTTTCCAGAGGAGTGTGCCGCTCTGCACCCGCTCGAGCACCCACTCGCGGATTTCGGGGTTCTGGAAACGCTGGAAGGTCTGGACGTAGGTGAGGTAGTCCCGCTGGACAGCGGCCAGGATCTCGAATGGATTTACTGTGGGCAGAGGTGGACTTGTCGATGCGACGAACTCACCTTGAGCCTCCCGCACGGATTTGCCCTGTACCTGCTGCAGGCTCTCGACTTCCTCAGCCGGTTGGGCGGGTGCCTGGCGTTCTTTCAGCCGTTCAGACACCATCCGCCGGACCAGGGCGTGGATTTCAGGGGCCGCATTCACGACCCTCAAACGGCCCTGCAAAGCCGTTTGCCCCCGCTGCAGAAACAACTTGCCCACCAGTTCGTCCACAAAGGAAGGGGACGCGACTTCGACGCCGCCAAAGTCCAGTCCCACGACCTCCCCGCGCTCCAGCAACGACTCGACCTGCTGGCGGACTTTCTCTCCCAACAGGCGGGTGCCCAGGGATTTACCCCACTCTTGAAGATGAATCGTGTTCATGGCTCACCGTCGAACAACCACTCGAAATCAGCCTCGGGCGGCGCATAACGATCGAAAATGGCCTTTGGATCCACGCGCCGGTCGGTACGGAAACGCAAACCCACCCAGGTACCCGGCCAGAATGGCACGACCTGCGTAGTTGCCCGGCCCCCTCGAACCCACAGCGCACCGTCCTGTGAGTGTATACCGGCATCACCTCGATTGGCCTTGACAAACTCGAGGGTGAAAAAGAGGCCCTCGCCAGTATTATACTCAGGCCGCCCTGTCACGCGAGATTTCGCTGCCAGTTCGATCGCTTCGGCAGCCGTGGTGAATTTCCCGACCAACTGCGGATTCTGGCTCAGGCTCGCAGGAATGCCCCGCCCACTGTCCACCACCGCCAGTTCGACCCGTTGGAGTTTGGGATAAGACTGTGCACAGATCACGGCGTGCGTGGGGGATTGGGCATGATGGAAGACGTTGTTCACAATCTCTAGAAAAGCATAGTGGGCCGCGTCATACACCGTCTCGACTCCGGCGACGTTCCGGTTGAGGATGTGCATGACCTCGCTGACTACAACCTCGCCCTCCTCCTCTGACTGAACCTGCACGACTTCTCGGAACCGTCCGTCGGAACTGTACCGGCTCCAGGGGTAATCGGCCGATACCTCGGTCAGGGCATAGAAATCAATGCGGTTCAGGTAACTGTCCACCTTCTCCGAGGTGGGGCGGGTGATCCGTACGTCGAATCCATCCTGTCGCAGGCGCAGTACCGTTGTGGTTAGCAACGTAATCGCCGCCGGCCAGACAAACGTGACGCGGCTGAGATCAAAGTGTACCGGGCCGAGAGACGCCAATGGGTCCCACAAGGGTTCTAGGGGCAACAGGATCGCCGCCATAGTCTCCAGCGAGAGTTCCCCGTTCAGAGCCACACAACGTTCATTCATTGGGCAACCTCCATCATGCCTTGGCAACTTCGGCCAGGAAATCCTCCTCCTCGTAGGTCCCTCTCGTCCGGGATTCCCGAACGCGGATCATCACAGGAAAACGAATGCACTGGCCCGAGACGAGCGCCTCACCGACGGTGAGGTTGGGCAGTATACGAGCGTCGTCCTCGGCCAATGTCTCAACTACACTGCGCACAAACGACTGATCGGCAGGGTTGACCATCCGCATGATTATGAACGAGTTACACTGAGAGAGGGCGGTTGCGTCCAGACGAGATGGACGCTGGCTGATCATAATTAGCCCCACACCAAACTTGCGACCCTCAGTGACAATGCGCTTGATCGTGGCCACTGATACAGCCGCACTACTCTCGCTCGCACCAGGGATGAAGTTGTGTGCCTCTTCGAGAACGACCAGGAATGGCAGCTTGATTTTCCTGGTAACCCGCCTTTCAAACACCTCGTCCAAAACTGAAGCGACCATAGAAGTTTGAATCACTTGATCGTACCCACCGAGGCAGACAATACTGACTCGGCCCTTGCCTATCATCTGAATCCGATCCTCGGGCAGATCCTCCACTGGCTGATTGTAGCGAGCTACGATCTGTTGACTCATCTTCTCCATCGCATTCACGTGACTTCCCACCCGGATCAGGCGGGTCACCACGTTTCCCCGATTACCCGCCTTGAGCAGGCGCTGGGGAACTGTCTCCTCGAACCGGTCCCTCAGATCTCCACCAGACAGTTCTTCGACCAACTCGTCAATTGCCTCAAGCAGAGCTCTAATGGCCCAGAAATTGGGTTGTCCCGTAGACTTGTTTTTGGTGTAGAGTTCTTTGCCTGTCGCCTTCTGATAGATATTGGCGATCCGGGCCAGCGCCTTAGCTTGACGCGGATCGCAGATGAGCAAGTAGGCCTCCCTGAAAGTGGGTTCCATTGTAGTCGTCAACGGGAAGTCCGAGACATCGTTCACGAACTTGAGCATCTCTTCGACGTTATCCGGCGTCATATGGATGTAAGGCCGGTAGATAGTGACCCGATCACCGAAAGTGTCATGGAAACCCACATAGTCGCCGTGAGGATCGAAGATCAGGATAGGATACTCTTTGGCGATCAGTTCTTCCAGAATGGTACGACACGCCACAGTCTTTCCTGCGCCAGTCATGGCCAGTATGGCCAGATGCCGGCCGACGAGAGGGTTGCCATCCAGGGCTATTTCCACGTCATCTCGCCCAGCCAGAGTGCCCATCCGCAGGGTGCGATGGTCCGGCACGCTGCCGCTGAGGATGCGTTGGATCTCTTTGGCCTCAGGCATGTACACCGGAGCCGTCGGTTTGACGGGATAGCGCAGCGGTGACAGCCTGCCGGCATTGGCACCTTCCTCGCCGACTTCTTCGTAGCCGATGATCTGGCAGTAGGCGGTGACCATCTCACGGGAGATGGAAAGTACCGTATCCATCGCGGAGATGCCCTCTTGTGCCAATTCATGTCCCGCTTCGACCGGAAACAACGGGTTTAGCCGTTCGATCCGCTTCACCTTGGCCCAGACGCGAATCGGGGAACCAGTCCTGGTATCCTCGCCATCCACGGCGACGATGTCCTGCAACCGCACGGCAGCCGGCTTGGCGGCCATGATGAACTCGTTTGGGTCCGAGAGACCGACAATTGTTCCAACTGACACATGCTCTGTGGTGTTTGACATTACGCTCGCCTCCTACTCTATCGGACGCTGGGCCGGAACAGAAAGTCTCGCGTGCCCAGGTTCTGCAGGATCACCAGCGTCCGTAGCTCTTCATCGCTCAGCCCACCGCGCACCATAGCTTCCTGAAGATAGGACTCGACGTTTCTCTGGTAGGCCCGTGAGAGCCAGTTGGGAATCTTCGCAAACTTGTCTACCACATCCAGTCCCACAGGGAAGGCATACTCTGGCAGCAGGCTCGAATAAGCGCAGACCCGCAGAATCGCTTCTCGCCTGGTCTGATCATCCGCATCGGCGGGCAATTCCACCCGGATGGGGAGCATATTATCACGGGTCTTGAGGTAGGCTCCGCAGACCCTGGGGAATCCTCTGGCTTCATCTATCACCGGTTGATATCGGGGCGCTACCTGACGCTGGGTGGTTTTGATGAGTGGATAATACTGGGTATACTCGCGCTCGCGAAGTAGTAGGGCCAGGAGCAGGCTGTCGTTCATGTTGAGCAGTTCGATAAGGAGGCGGACCTTCTCTTTGGTGCTCCTGACTCGGATGCTTCTTGTCGGGAAGAACTCGCCCAGGATGTCAGGATGCCGCTCAACCACTGTGGGCAGCAGATACTGGCGCAGGAAGTTGACAGCCTGTCCCCGCTCCACCACACCCATAAGGAGAACCCTTTTCTCGCGTGCCACTGCCATGGAGCGGCGCAGCAAGAATCGCAGATAACATACAGGATCTGCCCTGCCCTGAGCAGCCAGTTCTTTGATCCATTGGAAGTCATCGTCGGTGAGACAGCGACACTTCTCCAGGTACAACTCGGCCTCTTCGCGCTCACCCAGGTGGAATTGCGCCAGATCCCCGTCGGTAAACGGCTCATGGCCGATGTAAGGAGCCATCGGGTAGAGCAGTGGGCCGTGGAGAACGACTACACTGTGTCGAGGGGCATTCTTAAGAGTCTCCAAGATAGCGCTCATTTCGGCAGTCATCCTCACCACGTCGTGGAAATCCTCTCGACTGTGAGTACCACCTTCCAATTCGCCAAATAGGACCGGATAGAACTGGAAGCGCTCGCGCCGTGACAGATCGCGCTCTCCGGTAACTACAGAGAAGACCCCGACTCGGATCATTACCGGCCGGCGGGTGAGGATCTGGATGTTACCCACGCCACCATCAACAAACGTGACGACCTCACCGTGATGTTCGCGCCAGAAAGTGTTGGGTTCAACGTCAACGGTTCCGATCTTGTCCATCAGGCCGGCTGTTCGGATTCGCTCTAACAAGGTAGCCGTTATGGGTAGATACCGCTCCCGGATGTCCTTTCCCACAGCCAGTGAACTCTCGATGATGTGGCGAAAGATGTTGGGCTGTCGGCGCAATTCAGCCAGCGAGCCAGTCGTCAACTGTCCGCACTCGAATCCATCCAAGCCTCCCGGTTGTAAGCCTCCTGCGAATTTCACCGTCTGCGTCGCTGCTTCCGTTCTACCGCTCGTCCCCGTGGCTTGCACGTGCGTTTGTCAATCGCCGGCAGCGGGTCTCGCTCCATGTGTGGCTCACCCAGGATGTCTCCGGCGATCTGCTGGAGCAGGTCCAACAGTACACGCATGCGCAGATCGCTCATCGCAGTGACGAGGAGCGCGCGATTGTCTTTGAGTTCCACTTCCTCTTCATTTCGCTACGCCTTTCTGCCCACAGCACTGCTTGTACTTCTTCCCGCTGCCGCAGGGACACGGATCGTTGCGCCCGATGTAACGGCCCCGCCATCTCCTCGTCCCGGTCGAAGCCGTAGGAGATGGAAGCCAGCCCAGATGCCAAAGAAAACGTCTGCCGGCAAGGCGCCATCCCATTCCGCCGCCAACGGGTTAGCCAAAACGCGCGACGAATTCGGCAGCGGAAAGAATACGAACACCTTCGTACTCACCAAGATCGAGCAAGTGATGATCCCCGGACACAATCCAGGAAGCCCTTCCTCTCAAAGCACACTCGACAAACTTGTCGTCGTCAGGATCGTCAGCAATTACGTGAAGGTCCCCGGTTATCTCCACGTCCTCGGACACATGCCGCAGGTCATATACCACAGCCTGAATACGGTTTTCCGAAAAACCAAATGCCTGGCGCAGTTTCTGCGCAAGTTCGGCTGCCATAGCATGACAATACACAAGCTGGACGACCCCGGCGCGCGCCAGCAGCAGGCATTGATACGGCCTGCCGTGCCACAGCAGGCCGGAAATCCAGATGTTGGTGTCAAAGACCACTCGCTCAGGCATGGCTACGCCTCGTGCAACAGTTCGTCAACCAGCCGCTGGCGCTCATCCTCGCTCAGGCTATCCCAATCCAGGCCGCGTTCCGCACAGAGCGAGCGCATCCGCTGGCTGCCATAGTCTACCAGGGTCTCCAGCTCGTCGAGCCGCGGAATGAGTACTTTCAGTGCTAGCTGTTTGGCCTTGGGGGAGAGTTGTCGCACCCACTCAATTACCTGAGACTCAGGTATCTCTAGTGTAATCGTTCCCATTTTGACCTCCTACCAGATTCTCATGATCTGCCCTCCCATCATTATACCACCGCCAGATGCAGATTGCACAGCATTTGTGATGCTTGCTTCCGCCGCACGATGGAATCACTAAGTCACTGAAGCGGATGAGGCCACTGAACGCTCTCAATTGGCGAGCCGTTTGACTTCCAGGCGCTTGCCACCAAAGTTGATCAACAGCCCCACCTTGTACCCTGATGCTCTGAGGTACTAGAGCGCCTGAACAAAGTCCACTTCTTCCAGCGCCGCTTTGGCTTTGATCTCGATCATCACGTCGCCGCTGTCGTCGCCGACGACGAAATCCACCCGCTTGCGCCCCACTTTTTCGCCCTTGTACAGCACGTCTATCCAGATCTCACGCGCACATTCCACCCCGTGGGCCGGGAACTCCTGCGCCAGGGCGCGTTGGTAGATAACTTCTTCAAAGCCCGGCCCCAAAACGCGGTGAACCTCGTGAGCGGCCGCGAGCGCCTTGGCCGTCAACCCTGACAGCGGATAGCGTGAGTCTACGTATGCTTGATCACCCAATGGGTCTCCTCCGTTTCCGTGATCCCAATCCCTGGAATCACTGATGCACTGAAACGGATGAGGTCACTGAAAGTCAATCCTTCAGTGTCTTCATCAGTCTCAGTGCCTCAGTGATTCTAACCTCTCATACGCCTCCAACACCAGCCGCTTCGTCCGATACTCACCGTACCGCTCCTCGTCCTTCCGCCGCACGATGGAACCACTGAATCACTGAAACGGATGAGGTCACTGAGGGCCAATCCTTCAGTGTCTTCATCAGTCTCAGTGCTTCAGTGATTCTAACCTCTCATACGTCTCCAACACCATCCGCTTGGTCCGATACTCCCCCCACCGCTCTTCGTCCTTGCGCCGCACGATGGGGAAGGTGTCCAGGACGTAGGCCAGTTCCTCGCGCGTGAGGCCGTAGAGGTGGGCGTAGAGCGCGTCCAGTTCGGCGCGCAGGTGGGCGCGGCGTTCCTCGTCCCAGCGGAAGGGGAAGGGGGAGACAAGGGGACAAGGGGACAAGGGGACGGGATTGTTTGGAAACCAGCGGTTCCACGTTTCGCCGCCCACCTCCGCCAGGATGTCTTGCGCGAAGGGGGCCAGATCCCAGGCGGTGTAGGTGAGTTCGACCACGCGCGGGACGATGAAGTCGAGCAGGTCGGGGGTGTAGCGGGTGGGAGGGAGTACGGGGAGTTGCTTGACGATGAAGAAGTTGAGCGATGTGCCGCCCATCTTTTGCCTTACAACGAAGTCAAACGGCAGTGAATCAAGATTGGCGACAAGAGAGGTTGCCAGTATGCTCCTTTTTTGACCCAGTAAGAGCAAAGGAGCCTTATTACTCATTGCAGACCAGGGTAATAGGGTGAAAACACCTGTTCGCTCATTGGTAGCGTTGGTGATGTCGCGGAAAGCCAATACCCATCCTGGATCAGGGTTCAGCCGAGCAACTACTTCCCCTTGCTCTACCCAATACCACGGGTGTATCACACAAGTTGGGGCGGCATATTGTTCCTGGGTGGGAGTAGGCAAATGGACATCGCTACGTCCATCAACGCCTTCGTAGGTGCCAAAGCGGTGGTCAAAATGCCAGAACATCTTGGCTTCGTACAGAGGCAGATAAACCTCCTCACCACGCACGAAGCGGTTGCCCTCCAGCGCAAAGCCCTGCGTCTCCAACTCCTCCCACGTGCGGAAGAGGTGGGAGTCGTTGGTCATGTGGAACATCGTGAAGAAGCGCACACCCCACGGGTTCTCTCCCGTTTTCTCATTCACCAGCACCGGCGCAGCGCGGTAGAGTTTGCGCGTCAACTCGGCGTCCCGGCGGGTGCGGAAGATGGGCACGGTGCGGGTGTTGGGGTTGATCAGCGCCAGGTCCTTCCGGCTCAATGTGAAGCGGCGCTCCGGGTCGGCCAGGTCGCCGGTCGTGTGCAGGAAAAAGGCGAACCCGGGTTCGGCCACGTCACCGCCGGTCAAGGTGAGCAAGGCGAACTTGTAACTGCGATGCGTGCCAGCGAACAGCCCTTCGCGGTTCTCGAAGTCGTAGAGGCTCGCCAGTTGCTCACCTTCCACCAGGTCAGCGAAGAAATCGCGGTAGGTGTAGTCGGTGGCGATGCCGGTGGGGACCACGATACCCGCCTGCCCTGCCGGGGCCAACAGGTGCCGCGCCAGTTCGGCAAACACGGCGTAGGTGTTGACGTCGCCACCGGATGCCAGTGGGTAGCGCCCGGAGACGCGCAGGAAGTGTGCCGTCGCCTCGCTCCCGCGCAGCGCAGCGGCGTAGGCCGCGTGCAGCGCGGGGTTCGTCTGCGGCAGCGCGCGGATCAGTTTGCTCCGCTCGGCAGCGGTGCGCGCCTCCGCGATGGCCTGCTCGCGCTCGGCGAAGAACTCTTTCTCCTGCAACTTGATGCGCTCCCACGGCGGGTTGCCGAGCACGACGTCGAAGCCGCCCACCCTCACCCCCGGCCCCTCTCCCTGGGAGGGAGAGGGGGGGAAGACGTCCGGGAACTCCAGGTGCCAGTGGAAGAAACGGTACTGTTCCGCCAGCGCCTGGATCTGCTCCAGTACCTCCGGCGGCAGCGCCTCGGGGCCTTCCTCGCGCAGCCGCTGGAACTCGCCGAAGGTGGGGAAGAAACCAGGTTTTTCGGTAAGCGCAGCGGCAAAACCTGGTTTCTGCTCTACCAACGGCCAGAAGAAGGCCGCCGTCCAGAAATCCGCCTCCAGTTTGCGACGCCAACGATCGGGGTCCATGACGTACTCGGCGTAGCGTTCCCGCGCTACTTTGGGCTGCTCCTCGGCCAGTTGGCTCAGCCGCCGCCAGCGCTTCAGGTCCGCGCGGGTCTCGATCACCGTCACTTGCCAGCCCAGCGGCAGTTGTCCCGCCTCCTCCTCCCGGTTGCGCCTGCGCACGGCGCTGACCGTCACCCGCTCGTTGCCCACGATCTGCGGGTCGAAAGCCTGGTGGGGGATGCCGGCGGCCATCAGCTCCGGCGTCGCCCCGATGAGGGAGTTGCCGCACCTGATGTGGTGGTCGAGGAAACTGAGGGGCTTGTCGGCGACGCTGGCGTTGATCCACAGGCTCACCTTGCACAGTTCGACCGCCATCGGGTTCACGTCCACCGCGTAGATGCAGTGGGCCAGCACGTCCCGTTTGGCGGCCTGCACCTCGGCCTCGGTGGGGTACTCGTCACCGGAGCGGAGGCGCGCCAGTTCTGCCCCCAGCGCGTTGTTGGCCTTGACCAGGAAGTGGCCGCTCCCCGCCGCCGGGTCGCACACCTTGAGCGAAAGAAGCGCCTTTTCACCGGCGGCGCGCTGTTTGGCGCTGAGGCCGGCATAGTCGGCCAGCAGGCCGGCCGTCGCCTCGCCGATGGCTGTCTCCTCGATGGCCGGCAGGCCCGCCGCCGCCAGCCGCTGGCGCGCCACGGGCAGGAGCGCGCTCTTGAGCAGTTCGTTGACCAGCGACGGGTGGGTGTAATAGGAGCCGGTCGTCTTGCGCTCCGACCCGCGCGGGTCGAGGAAGAAGGTATGGGCCGGGATCTGGCGGCCCGCAGCGGTCTCTGGCCCAGCCGTGACGCGCGGGGTGTAGTCGAGCAGGCTCTCGTAGATGGAGCCGAGTTCCTCGACGCCCAGGTCGGCGTAGGAGATGCGCTGGAGCACGCCCTCGCGCTCGATCAGGGTGAGGGCGCGGATGGCGTGGAGGAGGTTGCTGTTACAGATGGTGCGGCCTACCCTCACCCCCGGCCCCTCTTCCTTCGCTTTGCTCAGGGCAGGCTCCTGGGAGGGAGAGGGGAGGGCGTCGAGGAGGGGGGTCTGGTCTTCGGCGAAGAGCACGCCGTCGTAGCCAAAGATGCCCAGCGCCGGGACGCCTTCGCGCACCATGCGGAAGGTGACCTTGAGTCCTTCCCACAGGTCGGTGAAATCGTCCTCCAGGGGAACGTCGCCCTCGGCGCGGGCGCGCAGGGCGGCGATGGAGTAGGCTTGCGCGTACAGCGAGCTGCGCCCCGGCAGCATCCCACGCTGCTCGGCGAAGAGCAGGAACAGGATGCGGTAAACGACGTGAAGTATTTCGGCATAGTACTGTTGAAGCAGACTGGAAGGCGTGAAACGTGAAACGTGATGCGTGACGCTTTCCTCACGTTTCACGTTTTCACGTTTCACGTCTTCACGTTTCACGTGCTCATCTTTCCCCGCCAACAGGCGGATCAGATCACCATCCAGGAACCCATTCCCCAGCGTCTCGATGGCCTGGCGCACCTGCCCGCGCAGGTCCTCGCCCACCTTGATGCCGGTGGCGATGGAATCCTTGTAGAATTGCTCGAGCGGCATCCGGACTTCCGAAGTCTCCGAGACTTCGGAAGTCTGAGGCGCGACGAAGCGGCTGGCGTGGCACATGCGATACAGCGCGCGAAAGTCGCCATAGTTGCGCGTCTCGAAGATGGACTCCAGGTCGAACTGGACGTAGCCTTTGGTGAAGGTGTGATGGTAGTCGCGCAAGAGGCGCAGGAGGATGCCGTTGGTCAGGACGGCCCAGCGGTCGGTGGGGCTGGCGTTGAGGAAGGCCTGCAGCATGTCGTGGGGCGACTTGGCCTTGATGCCCCGTGCTGGGCCTGTCGAGGCAGCGCGGCCAACCGCCATGCGGCCGTCCAGATCCTGGGCCGGAGTTACGGTGTGAATGACCGGTGCATCCTGCATCTTGCTTCTTGCATCGTCCCCCCAGCCACGGTGAGAGAGGGGGTAGCGCAGCTTGCCCGCCTCGTCGAGGACGGTGTCGCCGCGCAGGTAGACCGGGCGGAAGTCGAGCAGTTCGAACAGGGGCAGGAGCCAGCGGGAGCGCACCTGAGAAATATCCAGCGTGGGCAGGTCGGTGCGGACGGCGTCCCAGCGCTCGAGGAGGAGTTCCCAGGCGGTGGCGATCGTCTCTTCCAGTGCGGCAGTGCCCTTGGGAGGTTCGGCCCAGGGCAGCGCGAAGGATTCGGGCTCGGTCCCGCGCTGGCGGGAGCCGGGCTGGCGGATGTTCTCGATGAAGGCGGCGGTGATCAGGCCGCCGGAGGTGGTGATGTGGGTTTGTGCGCTAGACACATCAGATCTCCACTGTCTCAGTCACTTGGCCCAGAACCCGGAGTGTGCTGTGCAGCCTCTGCCGGTGACAAAGGTACAAGCAATCTCGGGCACGTGTCATTGCTACGTATAGTAAGCGCTTTTGCTGAGCCTTGAATTCCGGCCACGAACCAGAGAATGCAGTCGAGTCACGGTTGAACAGGTCCTGCAAGTCACAGACAAATACGCATTTGAACTCTTGGCCTGTTATGCCACTAATCAGGCCGACCAGAACACGAGGCCCGTCTGCCCCATAGCGATGCTCCGAAGAAAGGACCGTACGTATACCCTGCGCCTGTAAATGGGAAACGAACCGCTGCTGCCCTTGTACTTCTCTTAGCGTAAGTACAGCAATGTCTGAAGGCCAACATCCTTCCTCAATAAGGTGTTTCACCTCTTCAGTGACATAGTTCAATTCCGCCTCGAGACTGCTGCAATGAACTAACTTGGGTGCAGTGCCAGGACGCATCTTGAGCTCATCAAGTTCAGGTTCGATCAATTCATCCCCATCTTTACTCAGTAGGGCCTGAAGGTCGTTGTCGGTACGGACCAACTCATGGGCTGCCCGAGCGATCGGATAAGTGCTTCTATACGGCTGCCTGAGAATGTGGGTACGTTGACCTCGAACGTTCAGCCCTTTCTGTTCCCACGAGAAGCGGGCGTATATATTCTGAATCATATCGGCTGCCAGGAACAGCATGCCATGCGGCTTTCTGAGCCAGTGTTTGACAACTTCGAACCACGTTGGAGGGAACATCTGTGCTTCGTCAACAAGGATCGCATCGTACTGTTCCCCAGGAATCAAGCCTGCCTCCATCGCGTCAAGCATCAGAAGAGGAACGTCAGCCCATACCATCTGCCGGAAACGTTGTAAGCGCTTCTCGTAAAGCTCAAAGGCCTGGAAAACAATGGGGCGCTGAGCCTCTCGCGACAGAGGAATTTCTCTCCCAGCGCGGTCCTCAGCGAGATAAGCAGCCCGATCCGCCCTCCTGGTGTATTTCATCCAATTGAACTCATCCCTAAGGAAACGTGGATCGAACTGATCGGCACCAGGGACTTCCTTACACACATGCTCGATCCAGCCCGGTTGATCCGTATCATCTACAGGCGGACGCCACAGACCTCTGGGTTCAAGTTGACTGTGACAGAGTCGGTCAAAGTTGAATATCTGGATTTTCCCGTAGTCTTTGAAAACATACTCAAGATCGGCTGCTAGTCCCCTATTGCGAGTCAACACCAAAATGTCCCATGTGGGATTCAGCTTGCTGAGTAATACAGCTCGCTTACAGAGGATCTGTGTCTTTCCACTGCCCGCTATGCCGCGCACCAACTTGATGCTTAATCGCCCTGCGATTCTCTCCCCCTCCTCTGTTAGCTCCAATCTCTCCACATCGGGTCTGATAGGCTTGGGTGAGCTCTCTGGAAGCAAAGTGCGCTGTTCGAGAGGGGGCTCTTTCTCGGGCTCGGTTCCTTCTTGGGTGTGAGGGAGAATGCCATCTTTTGCCTCGACCTCCTGTTCAGAGGAGAAGTGCCCGACATACCTACTGGCGCGATCATAAATGTCGCCCTCCGGAAATAACGCTCGACGCACCAGTTCTATTTCCTCTCCACTAAGACGGTAAACGCCGCCAGGGCGTGGCAGGGATTCCAGACGCGCCTCAAGTCTATGCTCGCTCAAGTCCTCCTTGCTTAACAGATACCCTTTCGCTTTGAGGCGCTGTTCAAGAAAAAGAACTTCGTAGCCTGCCTGCAGAGTCAGCACAACAGCATAGGTATGAGGAACTACAGGCAATGGGCCAAGAAAACTCCCTTCTGCTACTGCCTTATCGTAGGTCTCTCGGATCTCGTCGGCAATTGTGTCACAGTACTTTTTGGCTATGTTCACAGGATTGGGATCATGCTCTTCAGAGCCATCCGGACGCCTGACAACAATCCCGAAGGGATTGGCCGATACGATACGTTTCCGGTCTTTCACTTCCAGCACGATAATGCCCCACTTCGGGTGCAGTAGGACAAAATCTGGATGCTTGCGTTCTGCTTCCCCTTGGATGGGTAGTTCTGGCCAGACCTGATAGTCATCTGGAAGATATCGCTTCAGTGCACCGTAAACAAATCTCTCTCCGTTACTTGCATCAGGGTGAAGCGGTCCCATCATGAGGCCCATCGTCAAGATCCTCCAACTTCAGATGTTATGTAATGTGCGAACGATTGGCTATGCTAGGAGAACTGCGAGTGCTGGCTATGAAGGCCACAACAAGGTTAAGGTCAGCACATCGAAACTCCCCGGCGACAGGTTGTCAATCCCCTGCAGCCATGCGGCTGCCTGCATGCCTTCTCGTTGTTCCATCTGCTCGCGCATCCTGCGCCGCTCGGCCACCAATTCCTGTCGCCGTGTTTCCACCGTGCCGGCCAGAAGCGCCTCCAGCCCGTCAATCGCCAGCGCATCGGTCAGCGCCTCGCGCACTTCCCCCTCGGTGCGCGTGTCGGGGCTGGGCCGCGCTTTTAACAAGCGTGTGGCATAGGAACGACTGAAGTCGTCACTACAGGATGAGTAGACCGGCGCGGCCACCGGCAGCAGTTCCTCCACGATCGAGGCCGGCTCCGTGTTCACCACGTAGCGGACCAGTAGGTGGTATAGCGCCATCACCTCGTCCACGTCCGGCGTGACGGCGTAGGCCGTGCGCCCGTAGGGGCAACCGCAAGGGTTGCCCCTACGGCGGTTGCCCTCTACCCGGAAGGTGTCCTGTTTCACCTCCTCGATCAGTCGCCGCACCAGCGGGTGGCCCACGTCCAGGAGTGTCAGGTCGGGGTCGTCCAGCGCCCACTCAGGATCGAAAGTCGCCCGCGCGATCACTTCCCCCACCGAGGCAGTCTGCAGCGCCGGGTCCCGGATCAGGATGCGCCACGAGCCGTCCGGGTTCTCTGTCACGCTGCAGCCAAAGCGGTTCAGCCCGCTGAACACGAAGGCACGGATCTCGTCCGGCGAGCCCACCGTCGCTGCTGTCTCCTCCAGCCGCCGCTCAATCTCCGGCAGGCTGATGTGCGTCTGGCCGTAGAAGGATTCCTCTTTGATGCGTTCCAGAGTTTCGTGGGCGAAGGGGTTCTGACCCTCACCCCCTGAGTTCCCACGAGTTCCCACGGGTTCCCCTCCAGTTCCCGCGAGTTCCCCATCGAGGAAAGAAAGTTGCTTGGGCCCCAACCTCACCTCGTGCTGCGCCAGCAGGTCGAGGATCGTCGTCTCGTCGCCAAAGTAGGGCGGGGAGAAGCCGTAATCGCGCCGGATCTGCGCCGCTTTCTCCACCAGCACCTTCAGGATCGTCGCGTCCAGCGTCTCGTCCATCACCATCGTGCGCACGGTCACGACCGGCTTGCGTTGCCCGAAGCGGTCCACCCGCCCGCTGCGCTGCTCCAGCCGGTTGGGGTTCCAGGGCAGCTCGTAGTGGACCACCTGCGCGGCGGCGTGTTGCAGGTTGATGCCCTCGGAGATGGCGTCGGTGGCGACGAGGATGCCCGCTTTGGCCCGCTCGAACGCCAGAAAGACCTCCCGTCGCTGCCGCTCGTTCAGCCCGCCGTGAATGGTCAACACGGTGGCGTGAGCGTACCGTTTGTCGCCCTGGATCTGTTCCGCCAGGTAGTTCATCGTGTCCACGTAACGGGTAAAGAGCACCACCTTGGGGTCAGCCACCAGCATCTGGCGCAGCACGGTGTCCAGCAACTTTTGCAGTTTGCTGTCGCGGCGGGGTGTGACCTTATGGGCCTTCTCCAGCACCTCCTCCAGGAGTGCAAGTTCGGCCTGGATCTCTTCCGGCGAGCCGTAGACCAGCCGCTCCGTCCGCTGGCCGGCCTCCTCGTCGGTCAGCCGCTCGCCGGGGTCCTCGTCCAGCACGTTGGCGCGGGCGACCTCGGGGGGGATGGATGTGTCCTCAGAAACCAGGTTTTCAGGAAAAAACCTGGTTTCTTGTCTCATGGTTTCTCGCCTCAGCCGCTCCCGCCGGTTGCCGAGCGACCTGCGCAGCGCTTCCGGCGAACTGAGCGCACGCTTGTGCAGGTGCAGCACCGTCCAGTGCGCCAGTGTGCGCGCTTGCACGCTGCCGACGGAGGCCTGCTGCAACACCCGCCTGCCGTAGGCTTCCACGGCGCGGATGGCGTCCATCTCGTAGGCCGTCGGCGGCACGATCACCTCGTCCTGGTCGCGCTCGGGGAAGGGACTGCGGCTGGGATCGTCCTGGAACCACGTCTCCACGTCCCCCCGCCGCCGCTGGCAAACGTATCGTTCGGCCCGCGATCGGATGATGCGCGGAGTGTGAAGCGGGCCTTCGACGGCTCCTACGTCCAGCATGCGGAGGAGACTGGCGAAGGAGTCGCTGTAGCCGTTGTGCGGCGTGGCGGTCAGGAGCAGCAGGTGATGGACCTGATTGCTGGCGGCCAGCGCCCCGGCCAGTTCCCAACGCTCCATCTGCACCCGCTGGTCGGGCCCGCTCTGGTGCGGCTTGGCCACCTGGTGGGCTTCGTCTACGACGACGACGTCCCAGCGCTGATCCAGGATCTGGTTCTTGATGCCGGGCTGCTTGGCATAGTCCACCGACGCGATCAGGAGGCGGTAGTGCTCCCACGGGTTGGCGCCGGCCGGCAGTTCCCGCTCCATCTCCCGGCGGTGGCGGGTCGAGATGATGCGAGCGGGGAGGTGGAAAAAGTAGTCCAGCGCCTCCCGCCACTGTTCGCGCAGGCTGGCGGGCACGACCACCAGCACGCGGGCCGCCATCTGGCGGGCCAGCAGTTCGGTGAGGATGAGGCCGGCCTCGATCGTCTTGCCCAGCCCCACGTCGTCGGCGAGCAGCATGCGCACGCGCGGCTGTTCCAGCGCCATCACCACCGGCACGAGTTGGTAATCCTTGGGGACGACGCGGCTGCGCTGGAGGCTGACCAGCGGGGCCGTGCCGTGGAGCAGGCTCAGGCGATAGGCACGCAGGAGGAGGTCCTGGGCCTGGATGTGGCCCACGACGTCAGGGGAGGGGGGCTCGAGGCGGCCCGGCCGGACGTCCTCGAACGGCGCGTAGAAGCGGGCCTGTCCTGCCTCGCCGCCGTCAATCGGCGTGGCGACGAGGACGTCGCCCTCATGCGCGTCCACGCGCCAGAGGCGGGATCGGTTGCGGATGACGCTCCCGGGCGCAAATACTTCCATCGCACCCCCTGTGGCCGCGTTCGACGAGAGCACTATGTACCGGCCAGGTCAAGTAGTTGTAACAGAGTATACCGCAACCCGGGACAAAAGGCAAGTGCTTGTGCACACCTGTTAAATGAGCATGATCGTCGCCTGGTTTGTCTCAAGCACGTCCGCCTGAATCCTGCCGCCGGACAGCTCTTGTAGCGCGGCCTGAAACGCGGGGAAACGCTCGACGGCGAGGCGAGCGGTCATCGTCACTTCGGCGGCAAAGTCCTCGTCCAGGATTTCGCCGTGATGCGCTGCAATCAACAGGCGCACGCGTTCGAACGCGCTGTACGGCATCACGATGACCGCCGTGTGGGTGGGCACTTTGACCGCCCGCGGCAACACAGACAAGACCTCGCGCACGGCGTCGCCGTAGGCCCGCACCAACCCGCCCGTTCCCAACTTGGTGCCGCCAAAGTAGCGCGTGACGACGACCGCCACGTCGCCCAGCCCGCTCCCGCGCAGGACGGCCAGCGCAGGCCGCCCGGCCGTGCCGGCCGGTTCGCCGTCGTCGCTGCAGTGGGCGATGACGGTTGCACCGTGGCCGATGAGATAGGCGGGGACGTTGTGCGATGCGTCGGCAAACTCGCTCTTGATGCGAGCGATGAAGGCTCTCGCTTCGTCCACGGTGAACGCGGGCGCGGCCGTAGCGATAAAGCGCGAGTTCACGACGCGGATTTCGATGCGCGCCTCCCGCGCGGGGATCGGATGTCGTTCCATGTTCTGAGATTCACTGCCCAATCTGAAATACCACCTTGATGGCCCCGCTCCGTTTGTCGGTGGCGGTGGCCACGGCCCGCTTGTATTCCTGGAGGGGAAAACGGTGGGTGATGAGACCCTCCGTGGGCAGCACTCCGTCCCGCATCCACCCGCTCACCAGCTCGAAGCCGTGCACGGGCTGGCCACACCATTCCTCGCTCCCGTGGCCAAGGCTTCCGATCAAGTTGACCTCTTGATGCCAGACCGGGCTCAGGTCTACCTTCATCAACAGGGGCGATATCCCCACCATGACGACCGTTCCACCCGCCCGTGCCCAACGCAGGCTGTCTTTGACCGTCTGAGCTGTGCCTACTATGTCGTAGATGACGTCGTACCCGCCGAGCATCATCTCGTTGCCCAGAGCACCGGCGTAAAGCTTTCCGCCTGTCAGGCGAGCGACCTCTTTGTAGCCCTCTCGGCCTGAGAGCACCTCGTCGGCTCCCAGCCGGCGCGCCGAGGCTACCTGGTGGGGATAGCGAGCCATGGCCGTGATGTGGGCGTCGGGCGCTGCGATCCGCGCGATGCGCACG
>Ga0172366_10001107_pt1 | contig 20904 bp, 15 predicted proteins | sample LakKivSesite69cm_FD_114533 | JGI IMG/M metagenome (GOLD analysis project Ga0172366, IMG submission 114533) | Sediment microbial communities from Lake Kivu, Rwanda - Sediment site 69cm | ecosystem: Environmental > Aquatic > Freshwater > Lake > Sediment | place: Rwanda: Western Province, Lake...
CATTATTACTGTTGTATTGAACGAGGATGCCGTATCCGTTTTTCATTATTATGGAATTCAGGATCGTGTTATCTGATGCGAAGGCCGCAATCACTCCTATGGCTTTATTTCCGGAACATATAATGCCGGAAGCGATGTTATGACTGCCCCCGAAGGCAATCCCTAACCCCACCTCGCTGTTGTTATTGAGAACGGATTGCGAGATCTTGTTATAGTTGCATTGCTGCCAAAGGGCGATCCCGAACCTGGTGTTGAATGATGAATTGATTTGGGTGAACGTGTTATGGTTGCAATTAAGCGCGAGCACGCCTGAAGTTGCATTAGACACGTTACACGCCCCGATCGTTGAATCGCTGCAATTAACAAGGATGATCTGGCCCGCGTTGGTGAAGTTCGGGAGACCGAGATTTGTTTTATTGACATAGTAATAAACCGGCTTCTGATTGACACGGTTGGACGTGTCTATTTTATGAGATGTGAGGCCGAGCTCTGAACCCCCGGCCTCGATCCAGAAACCGCAACCATAGAGCCGGTTTTCCTTGAATTCATTTCTTTGCGTGTCCCTGAGAAAAATCCCGTTAATATCGTTGATGATCGTATTATTCTCGAAAAAATTATCGTTCGATCCATCCCAAAATTCGATCGATCTGTTATTGCTATAAAAATAGCAATTTTTTATCGTGCAGAATGTTGAATACCCGGCATATATACCATCAAGTCGGTTGTTAGAAAATGCACAATATATCACGGAAATATTGGTCGAATAATAAAGCTGGAGCCCTATCGAAGCCAGTGTAAAGGTTATATTCTCGACAGTGATATTCGGGCAATTTACAAGAATTAACGAACCCGCACCAGCAAAATCCTCGGGGATTATGTTGTCCCGGTTATAAAAATACATGATGGGTTTTCCATCTACCGTGTTCGACGCGTTGATGGTATGGCCGTGCATGTAATCGATCGCGGAACCTCGTAAAACGATGTTGCAATGCTGCATCTTGTTGTTTCCGAGCCTGGCTTGATTCGATTCACGTACGTAAATACCTATCTCGCTACCAGAAATGTTGTTGCCGATGGCCGTGCAAGTGTATGTTTGATATAGATCGATGCCGCATACCTCGTTATCATCGAAACTGTTCGACTCGATCGTCGTGTATTGGGTTTGATCCAACAAGATTGCAGTGACATTGTTTGCAATGAAAGAATTATTGGCCACAGCGTGTATTCCCCCGCCATAGAAATATGCCCCGCGGATTCCATTATTCGTGCAATTGGAATCAAGAATTGTTATATTCAGGCTGGTGAGAACGCGTATTCCATCTTCCAAGTTCTGCATCATGAGAGCATGATGGACAATGGAATTTGAACTCCCTTCGATCAGTATTCCCGTGAAGCCACCACGCGTGCAATTGGTGAAGCCAATGCTGACATTCGTGGACGAGATGATGTGGATGCCAACGCCATTTAGCACCGATATGCAATTCGTGATCTCGATGTTGGAACAGCCATCGATCTTGATACCCGCGTCGAAGAGGGATTTACTCGCCCCGGAGAGCGTGAGATTATCCAATATCAAGTACTTGTCGGTGTTTTTTATCAAGATACAATTCGGGCTCGCCCCTGCACCTATCTTGAAATCCTCTATCTTGTACGGACTTGGCTTCGTCCCGGCGCCCGATTTATATGGAAATGCATCGAGCTCTGCATTTCCATCGATCACGATAGGGTTGTGGATGCCCGTGAACGAGACGAGCGGGTATTCATCGCGCTGGTTCAACACGCTGCTTATTTCATAGGGCGTGTTGTAGTTGAACGTGTTGTTGGTCGCTAGAGGATATTTCGCCTTGTAATCGTCCCAATAATTGCCAAGGATACCCGCGTTCCACGAATTTCCTGGCCCGGTCGTATCCCAGGAGAAATGTGCCCCGTTGGCCACTAAGGAATTCGCGGAGATCTCGTTAGCTCCAGAAGACAATGTGAGGGAGATACCATAGATCCCATTGTGATGGATCAAGTTACCAGAAATTATGCTCTTGTTGGAACTTTCAAGGACAATCCCGATGTTTATGTTCGTGGAAATGTTGTTTCCGATGATGGCTATATCCTTGGAGACAGACAAGTAAATGCCGTTCCTGTTATTGTAAATGCTGCAATTCGTGACCGTCACGTTGCCGCATTGATCGATCCTGAGCCCTGCATTCGACCCCGTCCCGGAATTTTTGAAGGTACAGTTCCGTATCGTCACGAAACGTGTCGTGGACAAGATCCAGAGCGCAGTACCTGACCCCGCCGCATCGAACACGGTATCTTCAATGATGTACGGATCATCCGCGAACCCCGAGCCAGTTATGCCCGGGAATGATGCCAATTGCGAATCGCCATTGATGATGGTCGTGGCCGATGGAATCACCATTCCTTCGTTGAAGATCTTCTCCGTATCGATAAGGACTACCGTGCTCGCGGATAACATGGATATCGTGATGATACTCACAACGATCGCGAGACTGCTCATTCGTCTCATATTTTTTACCTTCCGCTCATCGATTAGGGTGGTCACATTATCTATTATCTTGGTATAAGTCCGAAATATAATAACCAATCCCCACCAATTTGGATGCATTACCCCTCGCGCACGCGGTCTGGAAGGCGCCATGAGCCGATTGCATGGTCTTGAACCACCATCGTTCGATGAATTAAAGTAGGGAGCGAGGTACGGATCGCTTTGATATGGAAACTTCAACTACCGCGAATGCACCAGGATCATCGGTTCTTTCCTCGCTAGGCACCATAATCCGGAAGCACGCCCGGTTTTATGCAATTTATTCAAGCATGTTGATTATTGTATTAAGCTCGTACGTTTTACTTGCGCCCGCGCTGCTTTCCAGTATGTCCGACTCTGATCGGAACGTGGTTTACATTCAATTTGGCTCCGCTGTGTTTTATTCGTTCCTCATCCTGCTCTATCCCTTGTTTTTCCAGAAAGCCGGATCATTGAGAAATCCGCTTCAGTTCTTGATCGGGGCGTTCGTCGTGAAGATGGGGGTTACTATTGTCTTGCAGCTCCTGGGCGTGTTCCCTGGAAACGCCAATTTTACCACGGATTACGAGTACGGGCGAAAATATCTCTATGGCCAGATACTAGACACGCCAGGCTCGGAATATCAGAATGATTTTTATTATCCGCCCGGATGTTCGATCTTCTTCGTTTTTCTCTATCTGAGCAACCCGGCCAAGAGCCCCCTCGTCTTTCGCGTCCAGATGCTCTTTTTTGACTTGGGCACTTCCTGGTTGGTCTGGAAAATAACCCGGATCAAGTCATTAGGCATAACTGGAAATTCCACGATGAACGCGTTGCTTTTTTACACGTTCTCCGCGATTCAAGCGTTCATCGTCGTCTTGTATCAAAAATTCGATATCTTTGTCATATTCTTGTCACTTGCAGGCATATATTACTTGCTCCAGAAAAAATGGTTTCACGCCGCTTTTTTCTTCGTCTATTGCGGTTTCTTCAAGGTCTACGCGTTTCTATGGCTTGCGGGCATCCTGGTGTACTTGCTAAAGACGAGGCAATGGAAGCCGTTCAAGGTTTTCTTGATCTCGACGCTGATCTCTGGCCTCGTGCAAGTCGGCATCTATTCCCTTATCGAGGGCCTTGTATTCTTCGAGAACTTGCTTAGATTTGGCTGGCATTTCACGGTTTGGGAGGAAGCATATAACTTGAACTGGAGCTATTATCTGAAATACTTGAACATCCCGCTCTTGAATTATCTCCCTCCCTTGTTGATAATCGGCGTGTTTCTCTATTACGTTCTCTTTCATGTCAAGGCGATCGACTTCAAATATTTCATAAATAGCATCCTCATCTTGCTTCTCATCTACCCGTCCGTGAACTACCATTACATCATCTGGATCATCCCGCTCATCGGGCTGAACCTGTCTGCCGATCACGAACGGTATCGGAAAGGGCTGATCGCATACGACATCGTCCACGTGAACGTGGACCAGCACGTCTTTGCATGGCTGCTGATCTTCGGCTATAATAACTTCATAAACGTGCAGGAATACCAGGGATTTGGTACTCAGGTGGTGCTCGTCGCTCGGTTCTTGATCATCATCCCGATGCTGATCGGCTTGTTTATCCTCATCAATTGGAAAAAGAAAGGTGGCCTTGGCAAGGTCCAATTCCTAGACGAGCAAGCAAAGATGGCACGAGACACGATCTAGAAATAGCATCGATTCATTTCCGCTCTGAAAAGTTGCTGTTTCGGAACCGCAGATTCACGAACTTTTCGAGCTCGCTGATGAGCGTCGGGAGAAAGGTCTTGATGTCGGCTATTATCGAGTAATCGGCAATGTCGTGGATCGGGGCGTTCGGGTCGTTGTTGATGGCGACGATGATGCCGGACTCGTTCATGCCCATGGTGTGCTGGATTTGGCCGCTGATGCCGAATGCCAGGTACAACTTGGGCCTGACGATGTGGCCGGTCTGCCCGATGGTCTTGTCCTCGCTCGTCCAGCCGTTGAAGACAGCCACCCGGGTCGCCGCTACCTCTGCCCGCAGCATGAACGCGAGCTTCTCGAGCAACTTGAAGCCCTCCTTGGAGCCGACCCCGTTCCCGCCGGCAACGATGATGTCCGATTCTTCCAGTCTCGAAGCCGGGAGACTATATCGCGTGGGATCGGCCAGCAAACCGACGATAAAACTTTGCAAGGAGACTGGCGGGAGGCGAGTTAGTTCCGCTCTACGCGTCGGGTCATGCTTCGGCCGGTGAAACGTGCCTGGTCGAACGGTACAGATCTGGGGTCGACGTGCCGGGCATATAATCGATGCCTGGAAATTGCCGCCAAAGGCGGGCTTGACCATCACGAGCAAGTCTTTCCCGTATATCGGGTGGCTTTCGATGGACAGGTCCGTGCAGTCCGCCGTCAAGCCTGTATCGAGTTCTTGGGCAACCCTGGCTGCTAACTCCCTTCCTGTTTCGGTAGCGGCCAGTAAAACGATGGAGGGCTTGTGCTGTTTGAGGAATTCCACGAATAATGGAACTATTATCTCCTCATTAAAGTGCTTGAACGTCTTGTCGGGGCTTGGCGTGGAATAGTAGAAGACCTTGTCCGGCCGATAGCCCTGGATCGTGCTGAGGTATTGCTCGCAATCCATCCCGAACGTGAAAGCTATGACCTCCTGCTGCAGTTTGTCGGCGATGTCACGGGCCTTCCCGAGCAGCTCGATGCTCCCTGGATGGACCACCTCGTGATCCTTGATTTCGACGAAGATGCAGATGTCCTTGTATTGGGACGGGTCATTTTCAGACGGCGTTTTGCGGTCAACCCCTCATGTCTTCAGCAAGTTATTCCTGGTCAATAGCTCGATGAGTTTATTGGCGATTTCCTTGTCCGTTCCCTCGATCTTCTTGTTCTCTCGCTTGTGCACGTTCTGTGTTATCTTCAGCACCTGGGTAGGAGAACCAAGCGCGCCGACCTCCTTATCGTCGATCCCGAGCTGTTTTAGATCGAGGGCTTCCACCTCCTCGTCGAAAGCGTGTTTGATGCGGCGTAAATTGTAATAGCGTGGTCGGTTCGATTGCTTGTTGGCGGTGATGATGACCGGGAGCGCGGCTCGCACGAGTTGGAACTCGTGTCCCTTTATACGGTTCGTGATCATTTGCCCTTTCTCTACCTTCAGGTTCTGGAACTGCGTGATCAAGGGTATCCGCATCAATTGCGAGACCTGGTATGGCACGTGGGCGGTGTTGCCGTCGATCGCCTCCACGCCCGCGAAGATTAGATCAAAGGGCCCTAATTTCTTCAAGCTCGCGACCAGGACCTTCGCGGTCACCCACGTGTCGGAACCCTTCAGCTTCGGGTCGCATACCAGCACGCCCTTGTCTACCCCCATCGCCTTAGCTTCGATGATGGCATCCTTCGCCTGAGGCGGCCCCATGCTGATGGCCGTGATGTTCCCGCCGTATTTCTCCTTGATATCCAACGCGGCCTCGATCGCGTTCAAATCGTCCGGGTTGATGACGAGGGAGCCCTCGCGTACCAATGTCCCATCCGGGTTCATTTTCACAGACTTGTTGGCGGGGACTTGCTTGACGAGGACGGCGATGTTGAGCATCAGATGAGGCCTCCGGAAAATTCCTTCAAGATCGCGTTTCCTATGATGATCTGCATGATCTCGCTCGTCCCCTCGTATATCTGGGTGATCTTGCAATCCCGGAAGTAACGTTCCACGGGCAGCTCTTCCACGTAGCCATATCCGCCAAAGATCTGCATGGCGTCGGTACACGCCTTCATGGCATTCTCGGCGGCCACGTACTTTGCCATTGCCGAGGCCTCCGAATACGGCAAGCCATGGCCCTTGAGATCGGCAGCCTTGTAGATCAAATAGCGGGCCGATTCCAGGCTTGCCTTCATCTCCGCGAGCTTGAACTTGATGGCCTGGAACTCGCCGATCGGCTGGTTGAACTGCTTGCGTTCCGTGGCGTACCTCGCGGCTGCCTCGAACGCGGCCATGCCGATCCCCAACGACTGGGCAGCGATGCCGATCCTTCCCATGTCCAGGATCTTCATCGATAGCTTGAAGCCGTCCGTTAATTTACCAAGGACGTTCTCTTTCGGCACGCGAACGTTGTCGAAGAACAGCTCGGAAACGGGATTCGCTCGCATTCCCATTTTCCTCTCGATCTTCCCCACGGACACGCCCGGAAACGCTTTCTCCACCAGGAAGAGCGCGACACCCTTGTTCCCTGCCGTCCTGTCCACGGTCGCGCCGATGATGCACGTCTCTGCAAACGCGCCGTTGGTCACGAAGCATTTCATCCCGTTGAGCACGTAGTCGCTGCCGTCCTTGACGGCGACCGTTTGCATTCCCGACACGTCGGACCCTGCGTTCGGCTCGGTGATCGAGAAGGCGCCGATCTTCCGCCCCGAGGCCAGGTCGGCCAGGTACCGGCGTTTCTGGTCATCCGTTCCGAAGGTAGCAATGGGCAAGGCGACGACCGAGTTGTGCACGGTCACCATGAGCCCCGTCGCGGCGCAAGCTTTCGAGATCTCCTCGATCGCCAAGCAGTAAGAGATCGAGTCCAGCCCGGCGCCCTCGTACTCCTCGGGGACCTGGATCCCGTAGAGGTTTTGGGCAGCGAGCTGGTCGATCACCTCTTTCGGATGCGCCTGGTGTTCCCTGTCCAATCTGGGCGCTATGACTGCCAGCTGTTCCTTGGCGAACCGTCGAACCGACCTCTGCGTCAAGAGCTGGATCGGGGTGAACTGGAAATCCATCGAGGGAACATAAGGATGGGACGAAATAAGAGTTATCCGCACGAATGATGGAGAAAAATCGAAAGAGCCGTACAGAGAGACGGTTTCATTTGCTGGGACATAGCAAGATTGATCGTGTATCAAGCGATAATTTTCCTTAGGAATAGGTAATAACGTATATATGATAGACATGCAATAGTAGATCAAGCAAAAAGCCCCTCATGAGCACGATCTAGCGTGGCGAGCGATTTCGCGGCGCGGATTCCATTCAATCTCTCGCACGGACGAAAACTGGAGGGTTTACGGTATAACAAAAGGGACACAACGATTGGAGTTGTGAACGGACTTTGAAGACGATAGTAAACAAGGTCGTAGTTGGCGGGGATGGTGGAGTAGGTAAGACCACGTTCTTGCACAGGTATTGCACCAATGTCTTCTTGGCAGATACCCGCTTGACGGTCGGCGTGGATTTTCTCAATAAGATAGTCCCGTTCGGCGATCTCGTTTTCAATTTCGCAATTTGGGATCTTGGTGGGCAAGACCAGTTTCGTTTCATCTTGAAATCGTACGTCCGCGGGGCACACGCCGGCCTCCTCTTCTTCGCCCTCGACCGCATCCAGAGCTTTATGAACCTCGGTGAATGGACGAAATTGTTGAGATCGGAGAAGCCCGACCTCCCGCTCGTCCTGATCGCCACGAAGGCCGACCTGGAGGACAAGGATATGCGCATTCCCGAAGATGAAATCCATACGTTCATCAAGAACAACGGCATCCTGGCCTATTTCCGCACGAGCAGCAAAACCGGCGAAAACGTCTCGAAGCCTGTCGAAGTCCTCGCGGAGCACTTCCACAAGAAGTTCAAGTGAGGTTCCAGAAGCACTCGCCTCTTAGTCTCGTAGACCGGCGTGATCCCGATGCCCGCGCACATCAGCGATTCCGCGAAAGAATCGATCCTCGCCATTCTCGTCATTAGCGGGGTTGTGGTGTTCCTCATCGTCTTCCATTTTATCCTCGGGATGACGTGGATGATTTACGTGCTCGTCATCGCCGTCATCGCCTTGATTTTCGTTCGTAAAATAGTCGCGTTGAAGAGGCAGCGAGCGGGCGCGATCGCGGGCAAGTCGTGAAATCACTTGTCCCTCAAGCGCTCCGTGAAGTGCTCGATGAGTTCCTGGAACTTCTTTCCCTCCCCAGCAGACACGCTCTCCACGACGAACCGGTGAGGGGCAATTCCCATTTGCTCAAGGATGGCCCTGACCGCATCGCCGCGCGCCCTCGTTTTTGCGAAACCGGTGGAGTAATGGCAATCTTGCTCGTAGCACCCGGCTAGGAGAACGCCATCGGCACCCTTGACGAACGCCGTGAAGACGTAGAGCGGGTCGACCATGGCGGAGCACATCACGTGGATGATCCTTGCGTTGGGCGGGTATTGCATCTTCGCGGTGCCCGCGAGATCGGCGCCCGCGTAGGAGCACCAGTTACATAAGAACGCGATGATGAGCGGGGACATCTTTTTTTCTCTCGTGGCGGCATCGATCTGGGTTAATATTTCGTTTTTCGTGAAGCCCGGAATGAATAATGCGCCGGATGGGCACATTGCCTGGCAAGCACCGCATCCGGTGCAGTTTGGCAGGATCAACTCCACGCGGTCGTTCTTGAACTCGAGGGCACCGAAACTGCATATCTGGGTACAGAGCTTGCACTTGATGCACTTGTCTTGATCGTAATGGATCTTCCGCGGGTCGATCTCGATGAAGCCCTTCGAGATCATGCCGATCACCTTGCTCGCGGCGGACTCCGCGTGGGCGATCGACTCGGGGATATCTTTCGGCCCTTGCGAGACGCCGGCCAGGAATATTCCCCGCAGCGTGCTCTGTGCGGGCCGCATCTTCAGATGATCCTCCAGGTAAAAGCCATCGGCTCCGGTGCTGATGTTCAAGATCTTGGCTAGGTCCCGCGTGTCGCGCGGCGGGACCATGCTCGTCGCCAGGACGACCAGGTCGAAGGGGCAAGCGATCTGCTTTTGGACTAGCGTATCCTCCGCCTCAAGTACCAACCTATCATCTTCATCCGCTTTGACGATCCTGGAAACTCTACCCCGTGTAAACACGATTCCAAATTCCGATCTAGCCCGGTTTAGGAATTCCTCGCATCCTTTGCCCGCCGCTCGCAAGTCCGTGTAAAACACCTGGATCCGGGCATCGGAAACGCGCTCCTTGAGTTGGATGGCTTGCTTCACCGAGTAGTTGCAGCAAACGCGCGAGCACCACGGGTTGCCGACCTTGTCGTCCCTCGCCCCGACGCACAACACGTAGGCGATGCTCGCCGGCTTCTCGCCCGTCGATGGCCTGATGATGGTACCGCCGGTCGGGCCGTAGGGGTTGAGCATGCGCTCCATTTCCATGCCGGTGATGACGTCCACGTGCACCCCGTACCCGAACTCGCGCTTGATGGCTGGATCGAAGGCTTCGTAGCCCGTCGCGACGATGATGGCACCTGCCTGGATCTCCACGACCTCGTCTTGCTGGTCGAACTTGATCGCGTCCCGCTGGCAGCCGATCTCGCAAGCCCTGCAGTGGATGCACTTTTCTGCGTCGATCACGGGTATCAAGGGCACGGCCTGGGGATAAGGCACGTATATCGCACGGCGCGGGTAGTAGATGTCGTCGACGTCGACGGGGCAGACGTCACAGCAGTCGTTGAAGCAGCCAGCGCACTTTTTCTCGTCGATGAGGCGTGCCTTCTTCCGGATGCGTGCGATGAAATTGCCGGTGAAACCAGAGACGTTCTCGATGGCTGAATACGTGAGCAGCGTGATGTTCGGGTGCTCCTTGACGTGCATCATCTCCGGGCCGAGCACGCAGATGGAGCAGTCGAGCGTGGGAAAGGTCTTGTCGAACAAGGCCATGTGGCCGCCGATCGTGGGCTGGCGCTCGACAAGCCACGTCTTGATGCCCGCGTCGCCGAGGGCGAGCGCGGCCTTGATGCCGGCCACGCCGCCCCCTATCACGAGCGCGGCACGGGTGACCGGGCTCGTGGTCACGTCGAGCGCGATGGCGAGGCGCACCTTCTGGATTGCCATGTTGATCTGGTCGATTGCCTTGTCGGTCGCCTCGGCTGGCTGGCGCGCGTGCACCCACGAGTTTTGTTCCCGGATGTTCGCGAACTCCACGAGGAACCTGTTGATGCCCATCTCCTCGGCAACGCCCTTGAACAACTCCCCGTGCAGCTTCATGGTGCATGCAGCGACGATCATCCTCGAGATCCCGAGTTCCTTGATGTCATGCTTCATCTGGCCGAGCCCTGCATCTGAACAAAAGTACTTGTGCTCGGTGATGGCCACGTCGGGATATGTGTCCTTGCGCGAGAAGTGGTCGATGATGCGCTTGATGTCAAGTACCCCACCGATGTTGAACCCGCAATGGCAGATGAATATACCGATGCGTTCTTTCGACGTGGCCACGAATAATGCCTCCGTTGGGCGTTCCGGCGTGTGTTAGCACGATGGCTTGAATGGCTTTCCATCAATCGTTGATGGACGGCTTGACGAGCGATGCCGGCACGATCTTCCCGTCGAGGTGTGTCGAGTAATATTTCAAGAATTGCTTGTCTAAGTTCTGCTCGATGCTCTCGGCAATGGACGGGTCGCCCCGGACGTCGTGCAATATGGTGTAACCCTTGATCTGCTGGTCGAGGTGCCCGTTCTCGAACGCTAGCCTCCCCCCCTTTATCACGGCGTGGGGATTGCAGAGCATATCGTGCAGCTGATCCGGCTCGTCTCTTATCCCCTCGATGTCTCCAGGATGGGCGTTTAAAATGATCGCATCGCCCAGTTGGCCTTCCCCAAGGCCACCGATGAGTTTATCTAGCCCGAATATCCTCGCGGGAGCCGCCCTCGTGTAGAATACCAGCTCGGGAAATGTCAACACCTTACCCCGCAGCAAGTCTACAGCAAGGGACTGGTTGGCCGCACCGTGGAAATTCACTTTCTTGGAGAGCCGGTACCGCTCGCTGAGGAGACAGCCCATGGCGGACGTGATGTTCGCGTTGCCACTGATCAGCTGCGGCATCAGGCTGAAGGCCACCCGTTCCCTCACCGATCCCGGCAAGTCCAGCACGAGATTCATCCCGGCGAGCCAGTACCGGGTAGCGAGGTCCTTCTTGTCTTTATCATTTATGGAATAGGTTATCACGAAGAGCTCGCCCTCGATGATGCCCCTGGCGAGGATGTGTCTGGGGTCGTGGAGTGGGGATGCCACGTTGTCCACGAACGTGGTATTGTCGAAATCCAGGCTTGGAAGGTCCATCAATCCCGCGATGGAGCTTGCTCCCTTCATCGCTACCACGGCGGCAGATACGTTCTCCGCGATGTCGCCGCTTTTGTAGGCTGGATCCATGGCATACCTCGCGAGCTGTTTCATGGCGACGGGAGGCGCGGGACCCCTGTTTCTTTCCGCAACGGCGATTTTTGCCAGCAAGGCGTCGAGTTCCTCCCTGGAAGCAGGAAAACCCTCGATGCCCGTCTCGACGAGGAACCCTGGCTTGAAGGATCCCTGCCCGTGGATGGCCACGAGTTCGGTTGCTAGCTTTTCGATGCTAAGATTCAAGAACGGGATGGGCTCGCGAATTGATCGCGTCTTGGCCGCGCCGGGGCTACTCCAGCCAAGAGTGCTCCCCGGCCCGATGGCCGACACGCCGTAGCCCTTCAACTTGCCGAGCATCGAGGCAGCAACCGCCGCGGCATAGTTGGCAACCCCGTTTTTCAAGAATCCGGTGAAAAACTGGAAGTTCGCAAGGTCGATGATGGGCACCTTGTTCACGACCGGGAGGCGTTGCATCTGCTGGTGGACGTCCAGCGCGGTGAACGGCGTGATGCCGTCGACGACGACCGTCGTGAAGCCCGTTTCGATCAATGCACGTGCGCCAGCTGCGAGATCGAGGGCAAGCCGGCAATTGACGCCGACGGGCAATTTAAACGAAGGCAGAATCCCACCCGGCACGACTATCCGGCCGCCTGCATCGATCTCTTTCGTGTCCCAGGCTTTTCCATCGTTAATCGGGTGAAATAATCCATCCTTGATAAGAAGGTCTTTTGACTCTCCCTCGACGTTATGGAGTGGGTCGATGCAATTACCATTCCGGATCAGGATCGAATCCCCGCTCACGTGGCACCAGACCTCTTGATTGCCAGTATTTGCTCGAGTGGAAGGATGCTCCCTGTCGACGGCTCCACGTCGATGTCGACGAAGCGGCTGTCGTCTCGCACCAGGCAAGCCGTCCATGGCGAGGCAATGATGTTCACCATCCCTTTGCGGGAATGCCTCGTTTGTTTAACCGCAAGGATCGCAGTTTGCTTGCCATCCTGGCTAGAGCACAAGACGTGCATACCATCCTTGAATCTCCACGCGGCCATATCGTCGGGATGCACGAGAAAAGCCGTCGCCTCTCGCTTGTATGCTTCCGAATACTTGCCTTCCTCCCCGCTGGCCTTGTATTGGGCGGTCTTTACGATGCAAGCTCGCACGTGCATGTGTCGGTCAACTCAATTACTCATATTATATCGATTTCCACGCAATTTAACCATGATCGCGTCCAAATATTGCCTCGCGATTCGTTCAAGTTCACGCTTTTTTCGATTTTCCCCCGTAGAAAAAGGATTATAACCTTGTGCGTAGAGATCGGAATCGTCGGGATGAGTTGTATCGCCGGCACAAGTAATAATCAGCAGTAGATGTCTCTGAAAACAAAAATATGACTAAGAGGAAACAGTGAACGAGGGAATGGGTGGATGGAGTGAGTGAAACGGCGAATGTTGATCTATTTAAATCTCGTCTCGCGCAGTTGAAAAAGGTGCTGGAACGAGATGCGAAGATCGCCGAGAAATTGTTTTATGCAGCTCTGCAACTCGATAAAAATCAAGAATTCAAATCTGGCGTACAAGAAATCATCGAAAAGCATAAAATCAAGGTTAAAAAAGGATATCTCTACCTGCCCGACGATGAGAAGGATCGACCTGCAGTGGTGAAAGCACTGCTCAAGGATTCGTTTGACTTCTTGCTCAAGGCATTCAACGTCGACAAGTCCCAGCTCGTGCAGCGGGCACCTTCCGAACAGAAAGTGCACGCGCTCCAGTTGTTCGAGATGCAAAGCACTCTGGAGGCTCAAATGACGGCACAAGCGACTGCATTCGAAACCACCATGAAAGACCTCGACAAGATCGACACCAGCACGCCACTCGAGCAAGCTGTCGTCGTTCCACCGCCATCAGAGGCGGAGGCAACTGCGAATCCTGCTTTACCAACACTCCCAACCCCGCAACCACCAATTGTCCCGCTGCAACCGACTGCCATCTCTCGGCTTGCGATTGCCGAGCAGAAGCCGGAGCCGGGATCATCGAGTATCGTGAAGCCTTTAGCGATCGCTCCAGCATCTACCACCCCGCCCATAGTCCGCAAGCCGACACCTCTTCCCCCAAGATTCCAGCAGAGAGGAACGATACAAGCGACACCTGTCGTTCCGATCCCCGCCGAGGGTATCGTTCCACAACAAAAACCCGTTCAAAAACCGGCTAGTTCTCTTGCTCTCGTTCCAACAAGAAAGCCGGTGCCGGCTCCTCCCGCGGCGGCCAAGCTGACCCCTGCGCCTAACGCAGCTCTTACATCCGAACCAGCCCACGACGTTCCCGTCTCTCCTATATTGAAGCCCGTTCCTTCACCTCCCGTGGTAACCCCCGCTTTTCCATCGCCTCTTTCGACGGTCGAGTCTGCACCCGCGCCGGTCGTTCCCGTGCAAACCTCGATCCCGGTACCTCCTCCCCCTATAACCTACGAGTATTACGTGTGCAACCGGTGCGGTGAGGAAACGAGCAAATCTGTCATCCGGCAAATCGGAGCGTTTATAGAGTGCCCGAAGTGCAAGTTCACTTTCTCCCGCGCAGAGGCGACGATCATCCACAAGTCGGCGCCAGGATCCGAGCATGTCAAAAACACTGGCCAAGAGGAAGCGACGAAACCGTTCGAGCTTTTCGGGGGCAAGCAGCCCGACGAGGACGAGAGCCTCATCCGGCCAAGCTGGCTCTTCGCGGATAGGGAGAAGGAGAGCAACCTGCCCGTGACTCGGGCACCCCCCGCGAGGGCCCCGGAAGGGGGCTTTACCAAGCCGAGCCCCGTGCCTGCCGAAAGGCTGGTGCGTCCATCCGAGTACCTGGGATTGGCAGCAGGTTCACCGCCTCCTGACCAAGCGTCGCAAGACTCCTCCCCGGCCGCATCAAGCCCCGCGCCTACCGACACGGAGAAGGTCGCCGAGTCTCCCACATCGGAATATTTCGTCGAAGAGCAGCCGGACCTGCAAAAGATGAGAAAAGTTACAAAAAAAACCATGGCGGGTGCCCCCGTCCTCGCGACACGACCGATCGATGGTTCCGCGCCAGCTTCTCAAGGCGACGCGTGCCCAAGATGTGGCTCATCGAAATACTCCAAGATCCAGGATAGGAGCAAGGTGATCAGTTACAACCCGCTCATCTACGGCTCCAAGAAAAAATGCACGATGTGCTCGTTCGAATTTGACTGAACAGCTTCGTTCCGTTGCTATTTCTGAACTTGTTTCAGCGTCGCCGTGATGTAGAGCATGAAGCCCGCGGGAATCTTCCTGAGCAAGTATTGCTCGACCTTGCTAACCAGCCTAGCCAGCTTGGATGAAAACATGGCGACGAACGGGCTCGCAAGCATAAACGTCCCGGATTCATGGATCGTGAAACCAGCGCGCTCGAACAGCTGCTTGTACTGCCGGAGACCAAGGCGAGTCACATGCAAGTGCCCCCAACCGGGCGTCTTCCCGACCACGTCCCACGAGCGCTCGATCAGCGTGAAAAGCGGGTTTCCAAAATTGGGCGTCGTGAGAAAGACGGTACCACCCTCCGCGATGATCGCCTTGAAGTTTTGAATCGACAGGTTGGGGTCCGAGAAGTGCTCGATCGCGTCGATGCAAATGATCGAGTTGGCCTTGATGGATCCGAACGCCGGGTCATACTTCGTGATGTCAGCCGTGATGAATTGCCCTCGAAGCCCGAGCTTCTTGAAGTATTTCCTGGCGAACGAGACCAGCTGCTCGACGATGTCTATGCCGACGACCTGGAAGCCGCGACGTGCGAAGAACGACGAAACGATACCGGGGCCACACCCCACGTCGCAAATGCGGATCTCGCTGGAAGGCTGCTTTGAATAACTCTTCAATAGGTTATAAAGGACGTAACTTGTCCTAGCGAGCCTCCAAAACTTTTGGAGCTTGTTCTTTCCGAAAAAGCCTCGCAATTCGAATTCTATGACCTTTTCGAAGTTTTTCGCGAACTCTTCCATTGCATCTCGTTTCCGGCAAGGTCGGGTATGGAGGACGTCGTGTTCTCCGCGTATTTATAACAATAGTGATCGATCGAAATGGCGCTCGAATAGAAGGATCACACTTCCTTGCTGTCTTCTAGTTTCCGGAACAGCAAGATCTGGCTTTCGACAAGGGCGTAGGCGTCCAGCGCTTCGGCCCGGTTAACGATGAGGATCGTGTCCTTGTAGCACGAGATGGACTGCGTGACGTTGATGTTCTTGTATGCAAGCAACCCGTGGAGGTAGGAAACGACGCCCGGCACCTCGACGATCTCCTCCGGGCTGATCAAGATGATGCCGGACTGGTCCTTGATGGACTGGACGAGGTTCTTGGTCGAAAACAGCGCGACCATCCTGCCCTCGAGTGACTGGTCGGCGATGATCGTGAACGTGTTGTTCCCCTGGATCAAGTGGAAGAACCGGGCGCTCCTCACGAGGTTAAACACGTCCTCCCGGCATTTCATGAGGGCCTCCTCGGCGATCGTGAACACGACGAGATCGTTCTTCAGCTCGAGCACGGTTTTCGCCAGCACCCTCGAAATACGTTCCTCGAGCAGTTCCTTTTCCTTTTTCAAGTCTTCTGCATAGCGGATCAGCGCCGTCTGGATGGAATCGAGCGAGATCAACTCCGGCTCCTTTTTCTGGAGCAAAACCTTCACCTCGTCGTAGATGTTCTCGGCGAGGGCCTTGTAATTGATCACGCCTTGCTTCAAGGCGTCTATCATCGATGGCCTCGTCCAGATGACGCGCCGCGTCGCTTCTGCGATGGAAAGTTTCTCCATATAAAATTCCAAGGGTGTGGATAGGAGAAAGTTAGCGTCTCGCCTAATAAAACTTCCCGGGCGCAAGCATTCGGTGCCCCGAATCGTTTCCGATGCTTTTTTTTCCCATCCGAGATTAATCTCACGTGATCATACATGTCCGCGAGCACCACGACCACCGCATCGCACGACCCGATGGCCATCATCCACGATGCCATAAAAACGGCCCTCGGATCCGCGTTGAACGCAATCGGCGCCGGGACGCCGGAGATAACCATCGAGATCCCGCCGGATCCGAAGTTCGGTGACCTGTCGTGCCCCGTGTGCATGGGATTGGCACGCGTGCTCAAAAAAAACCCCCGGCAGATCGCAACCGACGTGAGGGCGAAGCTCGATGCGGGGAAAATCGACTGGATCGCCAGGGTCGAGGTCGCGGGCAGCGGTTACTTGAACTTCTACCTGGAATGGACGCAATTCATGGAAATGGTCCATGACCACATCGCGAGGAGCGGGGATCGCTTCGGTTTCGTGGACGCGGGCAAGGGCAAGAAGGTCATCGTCGAGCACACGAGCGCGAATCCCAACAAGCCCATCCACCTCGGCACGGCCCGCTGTGCCGTCATCGGGGACATTGCTGGCCGTCTCTTGAAGATGGCCGGATACAAGGTGGAGGTCGAAAACTACGTCGACGACCTGGGGCGCCAGATCGCGGTCTTGCTCCACGGGTACAACCAGCACAAGGCCGAGGTGGTTCGCAATCCGGGCGACAAGGCCGATTATTACCTCGGCCTCGTGTACGTGAAGGGCTCCGAGGACATCGATGACAAGCCTGGCGGGGAGGAGATCGTCCGGGACATCTTGCACAAGATGGAGGACCCGTCGACGCCTGAGAACAAGCTCGCCAAGGAGATCGTCGACCAGGCGCTGAGGGGCCAGCTCGACACGATGTGGCGCATGAACATCTTCTACGACGTGCTCATCTGGGAGCGGCACATCATCACGTCGGGCCTGTTTGCCCAGGCCATCGAGACCATGATGAAGCGGAGCCCGAAAACATGCTACAAGGTCGAATCCGGCGACGACAAGGACTGCATCGTGCTGGACATGTCGAGCTTCGGCGAGAAATACGCCCAGGACAAGAAGCCGTACAAGATCCTCGTGCGGTCGAACGGCGTGTCCACGTACACGGGAAAGGACATAGCCTTCCAGCTCTGGAAGTTCGGCGAGGCCTCGGGTTTCTTCTCCTACGAGCCGCTCGTCACGCAGCCGAACGGCCAGCCCTTGTTTTCCACCATCATCGACGAGGGCAAAGGCAAGCACTCTAAAAAGGCCCCAAAGTTGAGCCTCGGGAATGCTGACCGCGTGATCAACGTGATCGGCTACGAGCAGAAGTTGAATCAAGAAGTTGTCAAGTCGGCCATGAAGGTGCTCGGCTTCGAGGAGCACTACAAGAAATCACAGCACCTCTCCTTCAAGCACGTTTGGCTGCCTGGCCAGTCATTTTCCGGCCGGAAAGGGACATGGGTCGGTTTCCACGCCGACGCGGCGCTCGACAAGGCCACGGAGAAGGCATTGGCCATCATCAAGGGACAGAACCCGGATTTGCCATCTTCAGAACAAGAGACCATCGCGGCGACCATAGGGGTCGGGGCCATCAAGTTTTACCTCGCGAAGTTCGACATGGAGAAAGAGATCACGATCGTCTGGGACGATTTGCTCAACTTCCAGGGCGATGCTTGCCCGTACGTCCAGTACTCGTGCGTCCGCGCGCAGAGCATCCTGAACAAGGCGAAAGAAGCCGGCGTGGCGGTCCCTGATGCAAGGTCAGCGCTCCAGGCCCAGGACGTCGACACGCCCGCGGCGAGGGGCCTGTATTTCTCCCTGGCGCAACTGCCGGGGAAGGTGGCGAGCTGGTCAGCTTCCCTGGAGATCAACCAGGTCCCTCTCTACGCGCTGGAAATCGCGGACAAGTTCAACAAGTTCTACCACGAATGCCCGATCCTCCGTCCCGACGTGCCAGGGCCTGTACAAACGGCCAGGCTGCTGCTGGTACAAGATACTATCGTGGTCTTGCGGCAAGTGCTGTACCAGCTGATGGGCATCGACGTGCCGCAGAGGATGTAGCCCTTCTTTTCTATAATTGGCACGCGCCATGTATCCTTCTTATATAGGATTCTTATAATAATAAAGGAAGAAAACGCATGCCCTAACTCGGACGGATGCCAACCATCAAACTACTTCGATAATGCACGAAAGAACAGGAGGAAAAACTATACGATGAGCATATAACGATGACTACAAACAGAAAAAAATGAAGAACGGCCTATTCATCCGTGTCTTTCTTGATATGGTCGAACAATTTGTTCAGGAACTCCCGATCTGGTTTCCCCTTTCTATCTATCCAGCTGATGAGGAAAAACGCTGGGATGGCGACGACCTGCGACACGATAAACTCGTGGATGTCGCCTGGCTTCGCCTTGAACCATGGCGTTTCAATTATAAAGGGGAGCGTACTTGGTTTGAACAAGGGCAAGATCGCTTGGCCGTTTATCGGCGCCCATTTCGGATAGAAGCATATGAACCACAATATTGCAACCGAGAGCGCGATAATGCCTGATAACCACGCGGCACGGCGCGTCCCGCCCTTCCAGTACAAGCCCGCGATGAACGGTATCAAGGTGAACGCGTTGAGAGATGCCCACGAAAACATACAGAGATCCAAGACGGTCGCGGGCGGATTGATGGCTATGATAACCGCAATTACAACAATGCCAACTATGGAAAAACGCGTGATTTTTAATGTCTTCTCGTCAGACACGTTCTTCTTGATGGCGATCCCTTGCTGGTAAAAGTCGCGTGCAATCGAACCGCTCGCCACCAGGATGAGCTTCTCGCCGGTCGTGAGGGATGCAGCCGTCGTGCCGGCCAGGAACAAGGCTGAAATCCACAAGGGCATAAAGCCTGCTTCTGATAGCATCCATGGCATTGAATACTCGTACCAATTCTTCGGCACGGTGCCACCATTCAAGGATGCGGCCCAGTCTTTCAAGGCTTGCGTCGCGCCAATGGTATTAAACTGGCCACGCCCGACATATCCCGCAAACCAGGCGCAGAATGACACGACAAACACCCATAAGGCAGCGATGAGCATGCCATACCGGATCGACTTGCGGCTCTTGGCCGCGAAGAACCGCGTGCTCATCTGGGGAGATCCCCATGTGCCGAACGTGGTAACCAACCCCATGCCGATCATGCCCATGCTGAGCGCGTTGGGGAAAAGGAACCACGCATCAGATGACGTGACGGTGATACCTCCGCTACCAAAACCCCCTTGCTTGCCGATGTCAATAATGATGTTGGCATTCAATCCTGCCAAGCCTCCCGCTGCAACGACTCCCGCGATGACGAGCGTGAGCAAGCCGAAAAGCATGAGCATGCTTTCCAACAAGTCCGAGAGGATTGCACTGTGTGATCCGCCAATGATCAAGTAGATGGCCGTGATGGCTCCACAAAGGATGACAGCGATAATGTAGGCGGTTTGTCCTATGCCCGGAAACAAGATCAAGAGCAATAATGACAGTCCCGTAAAGATCGACACGAGATAGATAGTCTGGAAGACCGCCAGGACGATGCCTGCTGTCGGCCGAAGGAGCTTCTCGTCCTGATAGCGCTTCGCTAGCATTTCCGGCATCGTCAACGCGCCCAAAAATCCCGCCATCCTGCGGGTCCGGTTGCCGAGCAGCGCGAACGCCCCTATGGTGCCGAACGACAGATTCATCAGCGTCACGAGCATCCACTGGGAACCGTTCATCCATGTCAAGCCAGGGCAGCCGATGAAAAGAACGGAGGAGAAGTAGGTCGCGCCATATGACAACCCCGTGAGAAGGGCACCGATGCTCCGGTTCGCTACCATGAAGTCTTGTATCGATTTTGTCCTCTTCTTGCCATAAACGCCTATGATGGCCAGCCCGACGAGGTACGCAACGAAAACGATCCAGAAAACAGTCATATCTCCCGCTGAGAATGCCATCTTTTCATTCCGCCTCCTTCGTTGCTACTTTTGCGTTCCTTTTACCGATTTTACTCCATTCAACGATGTAGATGTAACCTACAGTAAAAGCAATCGCAATGATGCATCCGACCATCGTGGTCGCAAACACGTCGATTCGTACAAAGCCTGTTGATGGATCTGGCCCCATTGGAATACTGATTGGTGACGTGTTATACGGGGGTGAAATTTTCCATGTCCAAGCTTGTGTAATGGATCCACTAACGAACATGGCGAAGATAAAGCCCAGAATCGCACCAACCGCAATGCCGATCAATAGATTCAGATATTTATTTCGTTTTTCGTCCGTTAACATTGTCTTCTCACTAATAACTATTGGGGGTTTCCCGACGTATAATGATGCTGTCTAACGACCCATTCCGTGACGTCATGAAAGTTAAATAGAATGGATTGCACGTGATCGCTCGAGAAACATGCCCGTTCCCAATAAAATTGCATA
>Ga0172366_10001108_pt1 | contig 20899 bp, 22 predicted proteins | sample LakKivSesite69cm_FD_114533 | JGI IMG/M metagenome (GOLD analysis project Ga0172366, IMG submission 114533) | Sediment microbial communities from Lake Kivu, Rwanda - Sediment site 69cm | ecosystem: Environmental > Aquatic > Freshwater > Lake > Sediment | place: Rwanda: Western Province, Lake...
CCATATCCGGGATAAGCATGGGAATGAGAAAAGGGGATACGCGTGAAGGACCTCCTTTCAACAGAATAGCGTGCTGCTCCTCTATCACCCTCAGACCGCCTATCCCCGACCCTATGACAACCCCCGTCCTCTCTTTTTCCTCCACGGAGAAGACGATACCGCTGTCCCTGATGGCATCGCCCGCAGACTTCATGGCAAACTGGACAAATCTGTCCATCCTGCGAAGAACCTTTGGATTTACCCCTTCCAGAACAAAATCCTTCACCTCCGCACCTATTCTGGTTGGATAAGCGGATGTATCAAATGCCCTGATATTTCCCACTCCGCTCACTCCGGCCTTGAGATTGGCCCATGATGTCGCCACATCATTGCCAACAGGGGTTACCAGCCCTATGCCCGTTACGACAATTCTTTTCATGATTGTTTTTTCTTTTCAATATAATCAACAGCATCCTTTACGGTTCTTATCTTCTCAGCATCCTCATCCGGAATGTCTATGCCGAACTTCTCTTCAAACTCCATGACAAGTTCAACCGTATCCAGAGAATCCGCGCCGAGGTCGTCCACGAAAGATGCACTTTCGGTAACCTCCGAAATGCCGACCGCCAATTTTTCGGATATTATATTCCTTACACCTTCCATAATAGCGCTTCTTTCCATCGTTCCTCCTCTTTTTTAAAGAACTTTTTTCTCCTTGTACTAAATGACAAGTCCACCGTCTATCCTGAAGACCTGCCCCGTCACGTAATCCGCTTCTTCCGACGCCAGGAAAAGAATCATTCCTGCCACTTCTTCCGGTTTGCCGAACCTTTTCAAAGGTATCATCTCCAGCATCTTCTCCTTCACTTTCTCGGGGAGCTGTTCCGTCATCCTTGTGACTATGTATCCCGGAGCAACTGCGTTGACGTTGACACCGAATCTGCCAAATTCCTTTGCGCAGGTTTTTGTCAGCGATATAAGAGCGCCCTTGGATGCGGAGTAATTCGCCTGTCCTATGTTGCCTATCTGTCCGATGATAGAAGCAACGTTCACGATCTTCCCCGCTTTCTGCGAAAACATGACTTTCCCGACTATTTTACTGCATATGAATGAACCTTTCAAGTTGACGTTCAAGACGTCATCCCAGTCTTTCTCGCTCATTTTGAGTACCAGCCCGTCCCTGGTAATGCCGGCGTTGTTAATCAGCACGTCCACCCTTTTCCATTTTTCAAGCACCGCCTTCAGGCAGTTCTCAACATCCGTCTGTCTGGTTATGTCCAGTTTCGCCGAGATAAATTCAATTCCGGCACCGGTCATCTCTTTCTCAAATCCTTCGTCTATCAACACGTCCCACATGACCAGTCTTGCGCCGAGGCCTCCGAACTTCAGTGCCAGAGACTTCCCGATGCCGCCGAAAGCCCCCGTTATTATGACAACCTTGTCTTTGAACATTTTTCACCTCCGCAAAAAATCCCCTCTTAATCCCCCCTTTGTCAAAGGGGGGGGCGGAGGGATTTGGTGATAATATTTATTGCCCCTTCAATCCTTTTACAGTGTTCTCCAGAGACGCAGTATCCTCAACATTGAAAACGGCGGAGCCGGGAAGAATATTTTCCACCAGTTTCTTCAGAACAGTTTTCGGCCCCACCTCGACAAAGACGACGTCCTTTTCGTCAGCGGATATATTTTCAATTACGGAGACCCATTTTACCGGCGAACACACCTGCTTTATGAGCCCCTTTTTTATCTCTTCCCTGTCCGTTGTCCTGCTGCCCGAGTAATTGAGATATACGGGAATCCCCGGGTCACTAAAACTTATCCTATCAATCTCTTCACCGAGAAGGCCGGCCGCTTTATCCATGAGGGGAGTGTGAAAAGGACCGCTCACGTTGAGCATTATTCCCTTTATCCTGCGGCTCTTCAGGAAGGAGTTGAACTTCTCAAGTTCATTCTTGCTGCCTCCCACCACAATCTGCGAATAGGAGTTGACATTTGATATGCTGACGGCCGGGAAATCCGGTAATATCTTTTCAACCTCTTCCAGTTTCAATCCGATAACGGCAGAGAGTCCCCCGCCGGTTTCCACCGATATATCGTCCATAATCCTGGCCCTTTTTTTCACAAGCATATATCCGTCTTCAAGACTTATCGCCTTTGATGCGGCAAGAGCGGAATATTCCCCGAGGCTGTGGCCTGCAACACAGGATGGCGAAAGTCCTGTTTTCCCGAAGGCATGCCAGCAGACCATGTCAATGCCAAAGACTGCGGGCTGGCATATCAGTGTCCTTGTGAGTTCTTCAATCGGCCCGCTCATTATCTTTTCCATGAGGGGCAAGGAGGTTACTTTCTCGCCAAGTCGTATTATATCGGCACATCCCGGCACGTTATCTATGAAATCCTTTCCCATGCCCACGTACTGCGACGCCTGTCCTGGGAAGACCGCGGAAAATTTTCTTATCTTGTCCACCTTATCAGGTTTGCCCCCCACGTAAGACCGCCGCCGAACGCAACCGTGACTATCAGGTCACCCTTTTTGATAAGCCCCTTCTTTGAGGCCTCATCAAGGGCTATCGGTATGCAGGCGGCAGACATATTACCGTATTTCTCAATGTTTACGTAGAACCTGTCGGCCGGCATGTTCAGATCCTTCGCAACGCCGTTTATAATCCTCAGATTTGCCTGATGCGGAATCACAAGTGCAATATCTTCTTTTCTCAGGTTAAACCTGTCAATGAGTTTATTTACGGAATCGCTCATTGCACGTATTGCAACCTTGAAAAGGGAGGCGCCTTCCATCTTCATGAAATGCATCCTTTTTTCCACGGTATCAAAAGAGGCGGGGTTGGCAGACCCTCCGGCAGGCAGGTTAAGCAGATCTCCGTAACCTCCGTCGGCCGAAAGATACGAGCCCATGATTCCATCCTCACCGGATTGTTTCAGTACCGCCGCTCCAGACCCGTCGCCGAGCAGAACACAGATACTCCTGTCGGTATAGTCCGTCACCCGGCTCATGCACTCTGAGGCAACCACAAGCCCTGTCTTATACCCTCCTCCCAGCATCAACCCCTTCGCAATCTCCAGGCCAAATATAAAACCGGAGCAGGCGGCGGATATATCAAAGACAGGGATATTTTTGATGCCGAGTTTGGATTCCATAAGGCATGCGGTCGACGGGAAAGAATTATCCGGCGTAATAGTGGAGCAGATTATGAGTTCAAGTTCGGAAGGGGATATGCCTGCATCCTTGCAGGCATCCTTAGAAGCCTCTGTCCCCATGTCGGAAGAAGCCATGCCCCTTGGGCATATCCTTCTCTCTTTTATGCCTGTCCTTGTGGTGATCCACTCATCCGTGGTATCCACCATCATCTCAAGGTCGCTGTTGGTAATGACCTGCCCGGGCAGAAAAGAGCCGGTACCTGAAATTACTATTCCTCCCATTTCATCGCCTCCGCACTTCTTCTGAGTTTTTCCATAAAATCTGAAGCGGCAATTTTCTTGCCCAGTTTTATCGCGCTGTAGATAGCCCTGGGAGACGAGCGCCCGTGGCTTATAATAACGTTGCCGTTCACCCCGAGCAGCAACCCTCCGCCGTATTCTGCATAATCCCCTTTTTTTGCAAAATCTTTAAGAATGTTTTTCAAAAGAAGAGCGCCCATCTTACCCCTCAGGCTCTTTCTTATATCTTTCGTCAGAATGGTTCTGAAAGACCTTGTCACGCCTTCCGCAACCTTCAGAACAACATTTCCCGTAAATCCGTCCGTAATCACAATGTCCGCTTTTGCCGAAAAGAAATCATGTCCTTCAATGTTCCCCGTGAAATTCAGGTTCTTGTTTGCGCTCATGAGCTGGAAAACCGTTCTCCTCAGGTCATCGCCCTTCGTCTCCTCCTCTCCTATGTTGAGCAGGGCCACCTTTGGATTGTGGATGCCGAAAACCTCCTCCGCATAAAGGGCGCCCATGAATGCAGACTGCAGCAGGTGCAGAGGTTTGGCCTTAACATTCGCCCCGCCATCAAGAAAAATGGTAAATCCACCTGTGACGGAAGGCATCAGAAGGGCAATTGCAGGTCTCTCAATTCCGGGCAGAAGTCCCAGCTCTGCAATGCTGTAGGATACGAAGGCGGCCGTGTTGCCTGCGCTTAAAGCACAGTCAGCCTTGCGTTCCTTGACCAGAGATATCGTTCTCACCATGCTGTTTTCTTTCTCTCTCAGGAGTTTCAGGTTTACCTTTTCATGCATCTTTATGTATCCCGAACAATCCTGGATCGTAACAAAGGGATAATCCTCCGGGGCAAATTTACTCTTTATTTGTTTTTCATCTCCCACAACAACAATCTCCATGCCATCTTCCGGAGAAAACATCTGGCAGGCCTTTACGACAGAAAAAGGAGCATTATCCCCACCCATCCCGTCAAGTCCGATTACAATTTTCTTCCTGTTCATGTGTCATTCTTTCTTGCCCTTTTTTTCCTCCATCTTCACTACGGAAACCCCTTTGTAGTAACCGCATGAATTACAGACGGTATGGGGCAATTTCAAGGCCCCGCAGTTTGAACATACGCTCAACGAGGCCCTCTTGATTTTTTGATTGCCTCCCCGTCTCTTCCCTGTTCTGCTGTTGGAATGTCTCCTTTTAGGATTCGGCATTGAAAACCTCCCTTTCAGTAGTTAAACTTCTTTCTGAGAGTCTCTGCGACAACATCTGGCACCAGCATTGAAACATCCCCTTTCAATTCTGCGATCTCCTTGACTATTGACGAACTTATGAAGAAGTACTCTTCCCCGGGCGTTAGAAAAACCGTTTCTATCCTGTTGCTGAGCTTCCTGTTGGCAAGAACCATCTGAAACTCGTACTCGAAATCTGAAACCGCTCTCAATCCCCTGAGTATTATGTTTACACCCTTCTTTTCCATGTAATCAACAAGGAGACCGTCAAATTTACCAACCTCCACCTTTTCATTTTTTCGGTATATTGACCTTATCATGGACACCCTTTCTTCCGTCGTGAAAAGGAGGTTTTTCCTTGAATAATCCGCAACAGAAACGATGACCTTGTCCAGAAATGATAAACCTCTTTCAATCACGTCCATATGCCCTTTCGTTATCGGGTCAAAACTGCCCGGATAAACCGCTATTTTTTTCATTTTTCACTACCTTGAGGTACGATACCGTACTCTTTCCGTAAGTCTTCTCTTTGTAAACCACCATACCCTCGACCTCAGGAAGAGGATTTCTGTTCCCGTGCTCAATAACGATTATGCCGTCATCTCCCACCACCTTAAGTTCAGCGATGCTTTTCAGAATATACAAAATCTTGTTCCCGGGATAATCATAAGGCGGGTCGGCAATTATCAGGTCAAATTTTTCCTTTTCAAACCCTTCTATAATCCTTTCTGCCTTTCCTTTCTTTACCGCGCAGACATTTGAAATATCAAGAAATTCAATGTTCTTTCTTATTGAATTCACGGCCTTCATGTCTGATTCTACGAGAACAACCTCCTCAGCGCCGTGGCTTGCGGCTTCTATTCCCAGCGCTCCGGTACCGGCAAAAAGGTCAAGGACTTTTTTGCCTACAATCCATTCTCTGAGAGTGTCAAATATCGCTTCTCTTACCAGGTCCTTCGTCGGCCTTAATTTTCTGTCCCCTGCCTCGGGAAAGAATAATCTTCTGCCTTTCAGATAACCGCTTATTACTTTCATACCTTGAATTTGTGCGGGCTGAGTCTGTGCCAGTCCACGAGAAGCGCTGAAGCAATAAAGATAGAAGAATACGTTCCTATGCTGATTCCAATTAAAAGGGAAAAGGAGAAAGCATGAAGTGTTTCCCCACCCATGAAGAAAAGCAGGAAGATTACAAACAGAGTGGTCAAGGCAGTAAATATCGTTCTGCTGAGAGCCTCGTTGATGCTGTTGTTAAAAACAGTGGCATAATCGTTGCTTCTCGTTTTCCTAATGTTTTCCCTTATCCTGTCAAAGATAACAACCGTATCATTCACTGAATACCCGGCAACCGCGAGGAGAGCCGCTATCACTGAAGCGTCTATCTGTCTTTTCGTGAGAGCGAGCACGGCAACCACAAAAATCATATCGTGGAAGATAGCCAGTGTTGCGCCAAAGGCAAACCTGAACTCAAATCTGACGGTCAGATAAAGAAGTATTCCCAGGATACCCGCAGCAAATGCATAAAGCGCCTTTTTCCGCAGGGAAATGCTCATTGAAGGCGCCACGGAGGATTCACCCTTCACGGTGAAACTCTTTTCCGGGGTTCCCGCTTCCATCCCCTCAAAATACTCCACTATCTTTCTGGACGTACCGGGTGAACTCTTTATTATGAATTCTCTGCCTTCCGCACCAAGCGCCTGCACCGAATAATAACCGATATTCAGGTTTTTCAGATACCCCCGTATCTCCGCCGCAGAAATCCCCCTGCTGAACTCCATGTTCAGCATATCGCCGCCGATGAAATCCACTCCAAAATTCTGTTTCCCCCTCATCCCGAAAACAACCATGCCCCAGATTATCACAGCACAGGAAAAGACATAGGCTATTTTCCGTTTGCCCAGAAAGTCAAAATGCGTGTTCTTTATAAGCTCCATTTATATCCTCACCTTTTCAACCTTTTGTGTGACCATAACCCAGTCAACAACTGACTTTGTGACAAAGACGGCCGTAAAAAGGTTCGCCACTATGCCTATGCTGAGAGTCAGGCCGAACCCCTTCACCGGACCTTCTCCCATGAAGAAGAGTATGAGACCCACGATAAGCGTGGTTATGTTTGAATCAATTATTGCGCTCCATGCCCTTTTGTATCCGGCATCAATGCTGGACTTGGGACTCTTCCCTGTCTTTATTTCCTCACGTATCCTTTCAAATATCAGGATATTCGCGTCAACAGCCATGCCGCAGGTAAGTGCTATACCCGCTATCCCAGGCAGTGTAAGAACACCCCTTGCCGTTGCCATCACTCCCAGCAGGATAAGGATGTTAAAGGCGAGTGCGAAATCTGCAAGCAATCCGAAAGCCGCATAATAGATAACCATGAAAGCGACAACGATAATGGCCCCGTATATTGCCGCCCTGAAACCCTGCGTGATATTCTCTCTGCCCAGGGTGGGACCTACAACCTCCCGGTAAATCATTTCCACCTTTGCAGGAAGTGCGCCAGCTCTCAGCACTATGGCAAGAGTCCTTGCTTCCTCGACTGAAAACCGCCCGGTTATCTGGGCTTTCCCTCCGCCTATCCTTTCCCTGATAGTGGGAGCTGACTTTACCACTCCGTCAAGTATTATTGCAAGCCTCCTGTTGACATTGCTTGCTGTTATATTCTCAAATACGGCGCCACCTTCCTTGCTTAAAACCAGATTGACGTCGGGAAAACCTGAACTGTCATAGCCCATATACGCATCCGCGATGTACTTTCCCGTCAGTTCCGGTTCAACCTTGATAAGAAGAGGATTGGTTTCCCTGTATATTCCGCGATCGTCTTTTTCCCTGGAATACAACAGTTGATATCCTTCGGGAACATTTCCCTGGAGAGCGGCTGAAAGCATCTCCTGATCATCTGAAACAAGCCTGAACTCAAGGAGGGCTGTCTGCCCTATTATGTCTATTGCCTTGTCAGGATCCTGAACACCGGGCAAATCAACGATAATTCTCCTCATCCCCTGCTTCTGGATAATAGGTTCCGTAACACCCAGTGCGTCTATCCTGTTTCTGATTACCTCAAGCACCCTGTCAGACAGGTCTGAAAGGGAACTCTCCTCCCCTGCGGCTTCCCCGACTTCCAGAACGACGTGGACTCCGCCCTGAAGGTCAAGACCTCTGCGTATCTTCTTCTCGGGCGGGTATATAGTGTAAATACAAGCCGCTATCACTGCCAGTATCAACAAGAACCTGTAATAGTATTGTCTCATCATTTTTTGTAAACCTCGTCAGGGTTAAAAATCCTTTCTTTCGTCACTGCGAATTCGGTTTTATTATCTGCAAGTTTCCTGAAAAAACAGGAGTGGTACCCTTTGTGACATGCCCCGCCCTTCTGCCCAACCTTGAAAAGAAGAGTGTCGTTGTCGCAATCAATATACATCTCCCTTACCGTCTGGCAGTTGCCGGATTCCTCGCCCTTCATCCACAGTTTATTCCTGCTCCTGCTGTAATAGCACATCATTCCCGTTTCAAGGGTCTTTGAAAGCGCCTCGGCGTTCATGTAGCCGACCATGACAACCTCGCCGCTTTTGGCATCCTGAACAACGGCGGGTATAAGCCCTTTCCTGTCAAACTTTATCTGTGATATAATTGTTTTTCTCATTTACTCGTTTTCGCATAAAGCCACAGGCATGTCCGTGGATGAATGCGCAGCAGAGTACCCCGATTCAGTTTATCGGGGTCTTTGTGGAGTAACTACGGGCTTGCCCGTGTAATTCCACGAATAAGGCTTTTAATGTTACTATAAAACACCTTTCATGTCAAAACAGCAAATTCGGAATGACACTATAATGTGCAGGATTATGCAAACACTCTGCAAAATCCCCTTCGGCGAAACAATCAGTTATTCCGAACTTGCGGAAAAGTCCGGACTTAAGGGGAAAACAAGATACATTTCCTCCTTGCTGAAAAAGAATCCCCGCCCGATAGCAATTCCCTGCCACAGGGTTATAAAGAAAAACGGCGATTACGGAGATTACCTGCTGGGAAGAGATTTCAAGAAATACCTCATTGACAGGGAAAAATCCATCATCCGCTAATCACAAATAGTTTTTCCTGCCCATTTTGTCTTCCTTCCCTCTCAAGAACCATTGACTTTTCCGTGAAGCGGGATAAGATATGTATGCCGCTTTCTGTATAGACAAGGAGGACAAATATGCTCAGAGAAACACGGCCGGAGTTGATAGAAGCGAATACATTTAAACTTATAGGGCAGGAATGGATGCTTATAACTGCCGGCAATATGAAATCGTTCAATATGATGACTGCCTCATGGGGTGGTTTTGGTGTCCTCTGGGGCAAAGATGTCTGTCTTGCTTTCATAAGACCCGTCAGATACACATACAAATTTGTGGAACAAAACCATCTTTTTACACTATCCTTCTTTGAAGAAAAATACCGCGGCGTTCTTGAATTTTGCGGGGCCCATTCAGGACGTGATACGGATAAAATCAAAAAAACCGGGCTGACTCCATTTCAAACACCCAAAGGCAGCATATCTTTCAAAGAGGTAAAGCTGATTATTGAATGCAGGAAGATATATTTTCAGGATATCAATCCGGCAAATTTTTTGGACCCTTCAATAGAAACCAATTATCCGGCAAAGGATTATCACAGGATGTATATCGGAGAAATCCTCAATGTTCTCCGCAAATAGTAATTGAGACAGAACATTTGTAGTATTCTTGACGGAATATTGCATTTGAATATTCCCGCACAACGAAATCAAGTGAGAGGGGGTGAAGGTTAGATATGGCCGGGGCATTTGGTGAAGCGCTATTCAAAATGCTGGTATTGTATATTCCCTTAATCCTGCTCACTCTTGAGGCCTGGTGGTTCTGGTACTGGTCCAGTTACGGAGACATAACATCCGAAAGATTCTACCTGATTGAATCAATCATAGTCATTCTCATTTTTCTCACAGTGATAGGAGTCTTGAAGGGACTTTTCTTTATCGGCTTTCTCTTCATTCCCATACCGCTCGTGGTGTGGTTTCTTATGCAAAAGTCCGAGGCAAAAGTGGATGATCTGAATGCAAGATTGCAGGAAAAAGTAGAGATAGAAAGGCTATTAGAGATTGTAGATAATGCCAGGGAACCTGCGCTTCTTTACAAGGCACTTGTTGAACTCGGCGATTTATATGTAAAAAAAACTGAATATGAAAAAGCCATTGGTTGCTACCGTCAGGCGGACGAAATATCTGAGATGAATAAGGTAAAAGGCCTTCCGGGGTTGTCCTCAAAAATAAAAATTGCAGAAAAGGAAAACAGGATAAAAAGAGGCGAGATATGGGTCTGTATAGAATGCAGTTATGATAACCCGGGCAATATTGCCGCCTGCAAGAACTGCGGTAACATGAGAGACTTTGGAAAATCGCTGAAGAAGGATGTTCTGGGACAAAAGCAGGAGATAAAAAAAGATTTGTTGAATATCATCTTTCCTGTATTCACGATTATTGCAGGAATCTACCTGCTTTATTTTCTTTCCTGGTGCTGTGCCTTTCTATATAGTCGTATGCCCTTGTGGTCAGCCACACCTCTGGCCATCGCCTCATTTGCACTGCTGGTATTTCTCTTCCTCAAATTTATCGCTTACGTAAAAAACACGGTTATTCCAAAATTACTTAAATAGTGGTAAGATTTAAGTGAAACAGGTGAGATAATTATGAAGAAATTTTTCTTTCCACTGCTTTTCGTGGTTTTGCTTTTCGGCTGTATTCCTCAGAAAACGGTTGAAAAGCAGCCTGCCGTTTCATCTCTGGAAGCAGAACTCCAGAAACTGCGAGAGGCAGGTATACCCACCACAGTGGAAGAACTCAACCTGCAGGAAATACCTGACCAAGAAAACGGCTCATTGGTCTTCAGAGAAGTTTTCAAAATAATAGATGGCCTGTATCAACAGCACAAAGAAGAATGGGAATATTTCCCGGCTGAAGGAAGCATAAGATGGGAGGAGGTTCCTGAGGCGAAGAAGAAACAGGTCATGGATTTAATTCTGCACAACCCGGAGTTTATCCGAATGTATCAACTTCTGGATGAAGCGTCCCTGATGAAAAGCAGGTCTTTAACCAGGGATGATTTACAAAAATGGATTTCTGAGTTTCCTGATGGCACTTTATCCTTTTCCCTGCTGCCTAAAATGAGAAGATGCGCCCGGCTTCTGTGTGCAAAAGCAACAATAGAATCAGATTGCGGTTCTATTGATAATGCGCTGAACGCCTGCATTACTGGCTTGAGGCTGGGAAAATCCATATCGGACGAGCCCTTTCTTATATCCCAGATGGTCAGAATGGCTCTGGACGCTATCGCCACGGCTTCTCTGGAAAAGATAATCCAGAAGGGCGAAGGTGATTCAAAATTATATCAGGCCCTTATTGACGAAATAAAAACTGAAATAAGCGCCAGCATGATCAAGCATGGAATGCCCGGAGACTTAATCATCAATGACCTGCCCCGTTTCTCTTACTGGAGAAAACAGGGTGAAGAAATGTTCATATTCAATGAAGATGACAGAAAAACCCTTGAAACAATAAAAGAGCACTTTAAGGATATGCCCGGAGACAATACCCAGAGAATTGCGGTAACTGAAAAGCGGCTGCAGGAAAAACGGACTGCTCTTAAGGAAGCATATCTTAAGAGCGGGTATGAAACCCCTCAGGTATTTGTTGATATGCAGGAGGTCTTCTATCTCGATAAAATATTGACTGTATTTAATTTAACCAGAAGCCCTTTATGGGAAGCAAGAAAAGAAACACAGAAGATTGATGACGAAATAAGAAAGGCGCCGAAGGAAGAGGCTATTTTAAGCCACGAAATATTATTACCTGAAAATACCAGCATGTTTACCGGGTGGTTCAAGCAGGAAGCACGTACTAAAGCCTGCCTTGGCGCAGCGGAAATCGGGCTTGCCAATAGAATCTACAGGCAAAAGCACGGAAAGTTTGTGAGTTCACTCAGGCAACTGACACCGGAAATAATTCCTGCTCTTCCCTTAGACCCGTTTACAGGCAAGAACTATATCTACAGGAAGAAAGATAAAGGATTCATTGTTTACAGCGTTGCGGATAATCTGAAGGATGATGGCGGCTTCTCTCAAAATGAAAAAAATGGATGGCAGGATGATTTTGATATCGTCTGGGAAGATAACGGTGCAATCTCTGCAAGGTGAAAAACCACAGGTGTACAACAACATCAATAGTGCGGAAAATCCTCGGAGAATAGAAAATGGATGAAAAGAAGCATGTGAAGGATACGTTTGAAGCATTGCTGTTGAAGGGAAGATTTATCATCATTCTGGCGATACTGAACCTTCTTCTGATATTCCTCATATTCAGGGCAGTGATAGCCTTGAATATCTCTGAACATGAGAGACGGGCAATAATAGACAAGGTTAAGGAAATGGCCGTGGAAAACCAGACAATCCAGGACAGGAATACCATGTTGCAGGCCTCCCTGACGTACTACAAAAACAAATCCCTGTATCAGCCGCCGCTTTCTTCAAAAGAGATAGCGGAACTGAAGAAGAAAGGATTAAAGAACCCTGTCATGGACATAAAGGCCGATCTGATGAAACATAATGAATTTATACCGTATAAAGGGGTAATGGGCGGAGTGATGAGATTTGCCTCGGAGAGAGACATATATGTGGTATCAACCAGATGGGTCCGGGCTTATTTTGAAGACGGGCACATAGCCGGCTGGATGGTGCTTGAGTATCAGGTGTCAAGTAAAGGGAAAATTTTCTGGAAAGTCATCAATTCCTATCTGGATAATTCGCTCAATGATTAGGATCCGGCTAAAGAGTCTGGTTTGATTATTTTTATTTGTAATTGACAGGGCGCACAAAAGGCGTGTGATACAGTCTATACGGAGAGAATAAGGTTGTCTATGAGACGGACGCGGGAGAGTCCTATAGCGCCGAGCACAAGCACCCTGCCCTCCGCCCTTTCAACATGTTCAAGATTTTCCATATCCGCTATCTCAAGGTACTGAAGTTCAACATCCGGATATTTGCTTATGATTTTCCTGCCTTCTTCAAGCAAAACCTTCGTATCCCTTATCCCCTTCCCCAACACAAGGTTTTCTATCATTTTCAGGGACTTATACAAACAGAGAGCTTTATCCCTCTCCCCGGACCCTATGAAAATATTCCGGGAACTGACCGCAAGACCGTCTTTTTCCCTTATGGTCGGACATCCGATTATTTCCACAGGGATATCAAGGTCAGTTACCATCTTCCTGATAATAATCAACTGCTGGGCATCCTTCCAGCCGAAATACGCCCGGTCCGGCGCAATGATATTAAACAGTTTGGAGACAACGGTACATACCCCCCTGAAATGGCCGGGTCTCAGTCTGCCTTCCAGAACTCCGGAGAGTTTTTCAACGGAGACATACGTGACGGTATTTTCCCTGTACATCTCTTCAACAGAAGGGATGAAGACCAGGTCAATGTCTCCTTTCTCAAGCAGTGCCAGGTCCTTTTTCACATCTCTCGGATAGGTATTGTAATCTTTCGTGTCATTGAACTGTATGGGGTTTACAAAAATGCTCGCCACGGTGAAATCACAATCTGAGGTTGCGGATTTGACAAGTGAAAGATGCCCTTCATGCAAGGCCCCCATCGTGGGAACAAAACCTATGGTCCTGCCACCTGCCCCTGCGCCTTTCATGATCACTCTTGCTTCGGATATTGTTGAGACTACCTTCATTCTGTCAGTTCCTTATATATGCTGTAAACGGTCTGTTTGGTTTCCGGGTCTTTGAGGTCCGGCGCTATATGGTAAAGAGGGTACACCACGAAATATCTTTTCCTGTACCTTGGATGCGGAACCTGCATCTCCTCTGTCCTTATAATCCTGTCCCCGTAAAAAATAATATCCAGGTCTATCTCCCTTTCATCTCCCCTGCCGTGGGGGAAAGCCCTTCCGGATTTTTTTTCAATATCCTGGAGAGCATGGAAAAGTTTTCCCGGAGGAAGAGCAGTTTTCACCTCAATGACGCCATTCATGAAAAAACCGCCGTCCGCCCCTTCCTGCGGGGGGGTTTTTATGAACGAAGATATTTTTGTGACCAGCACATATTTCTCAATATGCTTCAGCGCCCTGATAATATTTGCGGTTCTGTCTCCCTTGTTGCTGCCGATTGCAATGTAAGCATTTTCCATATCAACCGAGGAATTTCCCCAGAACAATCCTGCCGTGCCTGAAGTATCTTCTCAGCCGGAACCCGAAGAGAGGCCTTTCTGCTGCCGCTATAACAACACCCCAGCTGTTTCTTGTCCCGGCATCCCGTGACATGAAACCGTCAAATATAAGGAGCACCCTGCATTCCCCCTTGATGTATTCCTCCGATACCTTTCCAAGAATATCCCTGTCAAAACTCTCAAATTTTCTAAGCCACGCGGCAGCTCCGTCTTCTGCCTTCAGGGAAGTGTTAATCCACATGAGGGAACCGTCTGCACCGGCTTTTATATCCGAAATCTTTTCAAAACCCAGCAGTTCAGCCAGAGGCAGCACTTTTCCCTCATAAACGAGATAGAACGTTTTCCTGTTCACTCTGCCGGAAAAGGGCGGTGTTTTCATGTCCCTGCCCGGACCCCATAACCATAGAAGGTTGGCTGAAATCTCCCCGAGGTCTTCCCTGACCCTGTTTATGGGATTTTCGGACAGGATTTTTACGGAGGAATCTATCAGGGAGTTGATATCCGCCAGTTCATTGTTCCCGTACAGATACTCCGCGAATCTTTTCCCCTTCAGGTCATCCGGAAATACGACCGGCTCCAGTGGAAACTCCTTCCTGAAACCTGCTATGGGTTCTCTGTCCGTTGCATAGAATTCAATTTCCTTGCCGGGAGCGGAAAAAACGTCAAGAAGTCCTGCAGTCTCCTTATCCGACAGATTGACATCTGTTTCTATCACCCTGCCGTCAACCTGCATCAGAAATCTCGCAAGGAAAAACGTCTGCTTTTCGTGTGGTATTTTCAGGGCGGAAAACCTTACAAATGCTTCCCCGGGGAAGTTTTTCTCTTCGTCAAAGAGGGAATAGTATGATTTTTCAAGCGTCTTGCCGAGGTAGATGTAGCCCTTCTCGCCCCTGCGGGCAATAGTGTTAAAGTTGTCTTTCCTTGCATAATCAAAGAGGGACTTGCTGTTGAAATTTTTTCTCAGCAGTTCACCGTAGCCGTTCAGGGTGATAAGGTAATGTTTCATTTGAGTTCTTCAAAAAGCTTATCAAGGTTCTTCAGCAGGAGCCCCGTATCAAAAATCTTCTTCATCTCTTCGGAGGTGAAATGCTTTTTTATCTCGGAAGATTCCTTTGCCAGTCCGACAAAATCCTTTCCTGTTTTTATTGCTTCAAACGCCATCTCCTGCACCATCTTGTATGCCTTTTCCCTCGGCAGTCCTTTCATGGCAAGGGCGTTCAGCAACTTCTGTGAGAAGAAGACCCTGCCTGTAAGGGCAATATTCCTCTGGATATTGGTGTCAAAGACGTCCAGCCCTTTTAAAATCTTATCCAGCAGTGTCAGCATATAATCCAGCAGCATGATGGATTCCGGGAAGATAACCCGTTCTGCCGAAGAATGGCTTATGTCTCTTTCATACCACAGACTCACGTTTTCCAGCCCGGCGTTCACGTTCTTTTTCACCACCCTCGCAAGTCCGCATATTCTCTCGCTCAATACGGGATTTCTTTTGTGCGGCATGGCCGAAGAGCCCTTTTGGCCCCTGCCGAATGGCTCGGCCATCTCGCCCACTTCCGTCTGCTGCAGGAGTCGTATCTGGAGGGCCACCTTTTCGCATGAAGCCGCTATGACGCCCAGTACGCTCAGGAAATACGAGTGCCTGTCCCTTGAGATAACCTGCGTGGAAAATCTTTCCCTTTCAAGAGAAAATTTTTCACATACATATTTCTCAACTCTCGGGTCAATGTTTGAGAAGGTGCCCACCGCGCCTGAAAGTTTTCCCACGCTTATCTCCCTGACTGCCGATTCCATCCTGCGGTAATTCCGCAAAAATTCATGATACCAGCCGGCAAACCTGAATCCGAGGGTTACCGGCTCGGCATGTATGCCGTGGGTTCTGCCCATCACAACTGTCTTGCTGAACTTCCGGGCATTTTCCTTCATAGTAGCCATAAGCCCTTTCATATCATCCAGCAGTATATTACCGGATTCCCTGAGCAGCAGGGCGAGAGAGGTATCAAGTATGTCCGAAGATGTCAGCCCGTAATGGATATAACGTCCGGATTCCCCGGCGGTTCCGCTGACCTGTTCAACAAAAGCGATAACGTCATGGTTGGTCACCTTCTCTATCTCCTGGATTTTCGCAACGTCAATCTTTGCTTTTCTTCTTATCTTCTCCACGGCCTCCGAGGGAACCCCTCCTATCTTGCTCCAGCCCTCAAGGGCCGCTATCTCTATCTCCAGCCATTTCCTGAACTTGTTCTCCTCGCTCCATATCGCAGACATCTCCGGTCTCGTATATCTCGGTATCATATTCCCCCCCGATTATCCTGCTTGATATTCAACGGTAATTGCCTCGTATTCGTCAAGTTTCGGTAAGGTCAATATACTTCCCAACCTTTCCGGTTTCCTCCCGCCCTTTTCAAACTTTACCTTCTGTCCTGAAAGAGTCCATATCCTTTTTATCTTTCTGCTGTCCGATTGAATTGAAATCTTTATATCCGAGAGAGGCACACAGAACTGGACAGGCCAGCCGCGTCCAAGCTGTTCCGTTTTTGCCGTATAGTAACCGGGAAAACCAATGCTGTACAACTGGTTGGTAGTATAATTCAAGAGAAGTATGGTAACGGTATCGCCTTTCTCAAAAATTGCTGTGTGAACGGTTTTCGGACATCCAATCTCTACGATTGGCTTTGCCCCGGCACTCCAGATTACCGCCCTGCTCAGAATATCGTAGAGTTCCGGCCAGCCGTATTCCCAGAATATGCGGTCAAGCGGAGCCAGCACTGAAACTGCCCTGCCCTTCCCTTTCCTAATTACCACAACAGGGTCCCCGGATATTCCTTCGGACGGATATGAGATAAAAAAGTTGCCGGATTTAACCAGTTTTTCATCATAGCCGGCAAGTCCTAAAATTACTTCGGTGCCGGGAAGCAGTTCCACACCTGCATAATCAATGTTTCCATTGAACGAATATGTTCTGCCTGACAGGCCTTCAGTGATAAAATGTCTTTTTGTTACCCTGTAATAATGGGTAATTGCACGTTCTATGCCGTATTTCTTTTTGTTGTTCCGCATCTCAATGAATCTTATACCTGCTGTTTTTCCCAGACTGAAATCTCCTCTCTCCCTGCCGTTTTCATCTTCAAGCGAAGTTCTGCAGGTCATCACCACCCCCCCACCTGACCTGACATATTCTTCAACGGCATTTGAAACTTCATCGTTCATGAATCTGACGTTTGGCAGAATAACCGTGCGGTAATCTTTCAGCCCCCCTTTCAAAATATCTTTCTCTGAAATGACGTCAAATGGAATACCGGCTGACAGGAGCAATTGATAAAACCCCTCAAAATATTGCCTGTGTTCACGAGGCTTATAAGGCAGGGTGTTGAGTTTTGTGTCCAGAGAATGAACCAATGCGGCGTACTTTATTTTTTTTGCATCCTTAAGGACAGGCCTCAATTTCTCTATGTCGCCGAAGACTTTCCCGGCCGTCCTGACTGTCCTGATATCGCATCCGGTTACATTCTGATTTATGAAGGCCGGCAGAGCCTGGTTCATCAGTGCCTGAAATGCCCAGAGTTTTATGCCGGCTTCCGGCAAACCGACACAGTCCGAGTCCGGATTCTTGGCTATCCATTTGGGCGAAATGACCAGTCTTCCGGTCTCGCTTTTTACCAGTTGTGTCTCCATTCCTACATAGTACGGCTGTTCTTTTATTATTTCATAGTAGCATTCCAGCATGTAACTGTCGGCAAATTCACAGGTCCTGTGGATCGCCTCTCTTGAATCAACCATGCCTATGATAGACCCGTGACAGTCCAGAAAGAAAAATACTTCAGGATCGGTTTTGTCTATCACCTTCCGGACTTCCCTCGCATAAGAGACCAGGCTTTCTTCACGAAGTTTTGCCCTGGATTGGTCCAGGAGTTCCGCAGGCATCTCCTTCCCGAAGGTATTACGGTATTTTTCCCGGCAGTACCTGCAGAAGCAAAATGGCTCGGGGAAATAGAGTCCGTCCTGATAAATCCCCTGGACACCATAATTTCTGATAACCTCTTCAAACTGGTTAAGGAGTATTTCCCGGTGCGGGCTGTTGATGCAGAGCGCCCCCATTCTGCCCTGCTGCTGGTTCCTGTATTCTTCAATGCTGAGAAGTTGCCAATCAGGATGCTCTCTTCCCAGGTAGGTTTGAACATGCATTCCCATCCAGCAGGCTGTAAAATTCAGTTTTGCCTTGTGAGACTCGCTTACAAGTTCCGCCAGCAGATCCCTGCCTTTGAGCCGCTCAACCTGGGGAACAAAGCCGGAAGGGTAAATCATCAGCCCGTCAAAATCCACAAAGAAAAACATGTGGTGACATTTGCATTTCTTTGCAAGCGCGATTTCCTGTCTGGCATAGTCCGCCGGAATATCCCCGGTTGCGGGAATCTGATTCATATATACAGCGCCGTAACTGAAGTTTCTCATTCGTTCCTCTCAGAACCCCCTGCTATTTCTTCCACGGCATTGCCGCCATCCCCTTCAAGTTCAATCCATACGCCGTTCTCACGCCTGAACCAGGTCAATTGCCTCCTGGCAAAGTTTCTTGTCTTCCGCTTTATGCGGTCTTTCAGTTCGCCGACGCCGAGACTGCCATTAAGATGCTCCATAATCTCCGCGTATCCTATCGGCGCCTTCTCCTTCAAGTATCCGGCATAACCACCTTCCTTAAGCCGCTTCACTTCCTCTATCCAGCCGTCCTCAAACATCCTGTCAACTCTCTGATCTATTCTATTATACATCTCTTCCCTGTTTCTTGTCAGTATGAAATACCTCGTGTCCGTTTCCCTGCCAAATGCACCTTCCGTTTCCTGTTTCTGCCATGAACTCATGGGCTTGCCCGTGAGGTGATAGACCTCAAGCGCCCTCCGGATTCTCTTCCTGTCGTTCTTATGAATCGTTTCAAGCATTGCGGGGTCGGCCTTTTCAAGCTCCATGTACAATGCTTCCGTCGTTTTCCTCTCAAGAATTTCCCTGAGTTTCTTCTGCTTTTCCCTGTCAGCATCTGGTATGGTGAAAATCCCCCTCATCAAAATCCTCAGGTATAACCCGCTGCCGCCAACTATCAACGGCACCTTTTCCCTCTTGAGTATATCATCCACCTTCCCGGAAACCATCTCCACGTATTCATATACATCAAAGCTGTCCCTCAGGGATAGAAAATCCATCAGATGATGCGGAATTTTTTCTCTCATCCAGGGGGGAACCTTGCCCGTACCTATGTTGATTTCCCTGTAAAACTGCATACTGTCGGCGGATATGATCTCGCCGCCGATCTCCTCAGCCACCCTGAAAGCGACGGAGGACTTTCCCACTCCGGTAGGTCCGCCGATAACAATTACCCTTTTTCTTGCTGTTTCTCCCTGCCGCATAATATAATAAAATACCATATCGGGTACAAGATTGAAATATTCCGGAGGCAGGGCAACATGAAAAGGGAAGAACTGATTTCTCTGATGGAAAGGTATGAACAGGTTCATATAAAGAAACACCTGCTGATGCTTTCCGATGATGACCAAAAGAGTTTTTTGAAAAGTGCATCGGGCATGAATTTTGAACTTGTCTTCAGACTCTTTGAAAAATATTCCGGGAAAACAGGGCATATACCGGCCAGATGGGGTGAGGTAAGACCGCCCGAGGTTGTTGACGCAGGTCTGTCCCGCAAAGAAAAAGCGCGTATCCTGCCTGCAGGGGAAGAGAGCATCAGCAAGGGACAGACAGCAGTGATGATTGTTGCCGGAGGTCAGGGTTCAAGACTGGGATATCCGCATCCAAAAGGCATGTATCCCATCTCGCCGCTCAGGGGCAAGTCGCTCTTCCAGCTCTTCGGCGAAAAAATCCGGGCGCTCTCCTTAAGATATGGAGCACGGATACCTGTCCTGATAATGACAAATCCCGAAATAAACGATGAGATAGAACGGTTTTTCGCTGAGAACGGCTTCTTCGGGCTTGACAGGGAAAAGGTTTTTTTCTTCTGCCAGGAGATGCTCCCGTCTTTGACCCCGGATAGAAAACTTGTGCTTAAAGACCGGACGTCTCTTCTTGCAAACCCTGATGGCCACGGAGGCTCTCTCCGGTCATTCTGGCAGTCCGGTCTTCTGACACAAATGGAGAGTCTGGGAATCACAAGAATTTTCTACTGCCACGTAGACAATCCGCTTGTGAAGGTTGACGACCCGCTCTTCCTCGGCTGGCACATAAGAGAGAATGCCGACTTTTCCCTCAAGGTAGTGAGAAAAAGGACGCCCGACGAAAGGGTCGGAAATTTTGTCATCGCTGACGGCAAACCCCGGATCATTGAATACATGGAACTGCCGGATGATGCGAGAGATATGAAGGACAGCGGTGGAATTCCAGTTTTCTGGGCAGGCAGCATAGGCATACATTTAATCAACATCTCATTTATAAAAGACCTGAATAAGAATTTCTACGCCCTTCCCTACCACAGGCAGGTGAAGAAGATTCGCCAGGGGAAAGGGATGGAGAAGGAAATCTGGAAATTTGAGACCTTTATCTTTGATGCGCTTCCGCTGGCCGGAAAGGTCTGCTGCGTGGAAACGCCGAGAGACGAGGAGTTTGCCCCGCTGAAAAATAAGGAAGGGGACGATTCCCCGGAAGAAGTGAAAAATCTGATGTTGAATTTTTTCAGGAAACAACTGGCGGAAGCAGGCATTGAAGTTCCACCCGGCGTAAAAGTGGAGATAAGTCCTCTCGCCGAACAGGATAATAAAGATACTCTTGCAAAAAAAGTGAAAGAATCTCTCTCTTCAGGCAGGAAAGATATCTACGTTGAATAACATTTCTTCCGGCAGTCGCAGATTCCTCCCGCACCTCCGTCTCTCCCGCTTTTTGTCATTGCAAGCTGCTTGCCCCGTTCTACGGGGTTTCTGCCGTGGCAATTGATGTTTTCTATCATCCCGATTCTTTCTATCGGGACCAACCACTCCTATCATTGTCCCCCGACCGTTTGTCATCTATGAAAAAGCATGTCAAGA
>Ga0172366_10001110_pt1 | contig 20875 bp, 14 predicted proteins | sample LakKivSesite69cm_FD_114533 | JGI IMG/M metagenome (GOLD analysis project Ga0172366, IMG submission 114533) | Sediment microbial communities from Lake Kivu, Rwanda - Sediment site 69cm | ecosystem: Environmental > Aquatic > Freshwater > Lake > Sediment | place: Rwanda: Western Province, Lake...
GAGACCAGCATCCAGAACACCGCACCGCAGAGCACCGTGGACATCTCCATCAATCTGACCGCTCCTACCCAGCCCGGCAACTACAGTGGCTACTTTCAGATCATCAACGCCTCCGGCACCGAGGTGCCCGGCGGGCGGCTGTCGGTCAAGATCAGCGTCCAGGCTGAAGAGAGCCATATCACCTTCTACTTCGATCCTCCCTCCCCCTCTGCGGCCAACAACGTCTACATCAAGGCCAAAGCCGAGGGCATTGAAAACGTGAGAGCCATGCGCCTGCTCATTGATGGCCAGATTGTCTCTGAGCTGGGCGCTACCTGTGTTGATGCCAATTGGGATACCCGCGCTTACGTGGACGGGCTACACTCCATCGTCGCTCAGGTGGCCTTCTGGGGAGACGATGGCTGGGCCTACCCGGAGCAGCGGGGCGTCTCCTACGAATTGCTTCCAGGGCGTGCGCCGGCCAACAAAGCTCCGAACCCGCCGACGCTCACCCAACCCGGCGATTGGCACGTCGGCTGGTCCATTCCCCAACTGTGTGCCCAGCACAACGGAGACCCGGATGGTGATACCGTCACCCACTACTACTTTGAGATATTCGAGAGCTTCCAAAACTGGAACAGCGGGTGGATCACGGGCAACTGTGTCACTCCCTCCGGCCTGGCTTCGACGAACTACCAGTGGCACGTGAAGGTGCGCGACAGTCATGGGGCCGAAAGCGACTGGAGCCAGGCGTGGCACTTTAGCTACCTTGACCCAACTCCTCAAATCACGCAATTTGACTTCGATCCTCCCTCGCCTTCGAACGCCGAGGAGGTCTGGATCCACACCAACGGCACGGGCAACGTCAACGAGACTATCGTTGACGTGAACATGGCCACCGACTGCTCCGATGATGGTGAGTGGCATGGCATCAACCATTTCGCCGGTGGTCTGGACGTATACTCTTACTGGAGCACACTGGACATCCCGGCCGGCTGCCACAAAGTACGGGTTCAACTCAGGGGCGTCGCAGGTGTCACTTACCAGGACAGGGACTATGTTCTGAACGATCCCCGGCGACCCAAAGTCCCCTACGAAATCTACCCGGTTCGGGACCAGTGGGTTAACACCCGCACCGTTACCTTTCGCTGGAAGCCTTCGCTGCGCCAGAATAGCTATCGGCTGATCGCCAGCACGAACTCTGACCCTGGCGCCGATCCGAGCCCACTGGTGAATCAGACTTGGACTACGAATGTGACCGCATACACCGCCACCTTCCCCGCCGATTACGCCGCCCTCTACTATCGCATCCAGGCTACCAATGCTCAGGGTAGTACAGATTCCACTGTGGGGTTCGGCATTGATACCACGCCGCCTGGTACCTCGATGGCGGCCCTGCCAGCCACCAGTCTCGACACTCAGATTCCGGTCAGTTGGAGCGCCAGCGATACGCTATCTGGAGTGCGGTGGTACGATGTGCAGGTCCGCGACGGCCTGAGAGGGGAGTGGGCGGACTGGTTGGTTCACACTACCAGGACCTCAGAGATCTTCCCGGCCAGGCCCGGCCATACTTATTACTTCCAGGTGCAGGCTATGGATGTGGCCGGCAACACGAGCAGTTACCCTGGAGGGAATGGGCATACCCACACCCTGGTTGACCCTACAGCGGCTCCCCCTACTGCCTGGTGGAACGGCAGCTATGGCCTCAAACGCAACGTGCTCATCATCAACCAAGACGGTCAGGCTCTACCTGTCCATTTCCCCATTCATCTGCACTTTGACAGTTCCACCTCCCCTACAGCCCAGGCACTGTACGACGCCTCTCTGTCGTCCACACAGGGAGACGACGTCAGGGTAGTCTACAACGATACTACCGAACTGGATCGCTTTGTCCAGCGTTTTTCGGCTACCCAGATAGACATCTGGTTCCCTCTGCAGGCTCAGATCGCCGGCTCAGGCTCGGATGGCGAGAGTTACCAGCTTTACTATGGCAATGCCTCGGCCGGTTCCCCACCAGCCGACGTCAACGACGTCTTCTTGCCCGTCGCTGACGCCAACACCATCGGCCTCTGGCACTTCCAGGATGGGAGTGGCAGCAACGTGACTGATACCTCAGGTCGGGGTCATCACGGAGCATTTCAGAACGCTGCCTGGACGGACGGCTGGCTGGGCTGGGCTGGATCCTTCAACGGATCGAGTGCCTACGTTGACGCCGGCAATTCAAATGACTTTAACCTCGGTAACGGACCGATGACCATTGAAGCCTGGATCTATCTGACGGGGAACACTGGCAACTATCCCCACGTTGTCAGCAAGTGGGGTCCCGGTGACGGCTCCTATTTCTTCCGCATCAACAACCTGCGAGAACTCCACTGGCTGTTGCGGGCCGATGGTGGCAACCGCGAGGTTGTCACCTGGGGGTATGATCCTCTGGAACTCAACACCTGGTACCACGTGGCTGTGACTTACGATGGCAGCAGCACGATGCGCAGCTTCATCGATGGTCAGCAAAAGCGGACCAACACGAACGCGGCGGATGCCTTCAACAGTACCCGTCGCCTGTTCATCGGCTGGGCAGAACAGGGCGCTGATGGTGGTTACTTCCCCGGCTACATCCAGCACGTCCGTATCTCCAATGTCGAGCGCACGAGTTTTCCCTATGGGCGCGTCACGAACGCGCCATCGGTGGCGGCTGGAAGTGCCATCTTGCCGCCCAGTTCCGGTTCGGCCAACCTGGTTCTTCAGAGCCTGTCCACCTATCCGGTAGATAGCGAGACACTCGAGGGTAGCATGATTGTCCAGGCCATCGTCAAGAACGATGGGGATGCCCCCACTGTCAATGGATTCTACACCGATTTCTATACCAATCACCTTCCCACTGGGGGCGGAGACCTCAATGGCAGCATTGGCTTCCTGGTGAACGAATCTGTCGTTGCCGGGGCCACGGTCACCCTGACGACCGTCATAAGCGACATGACTGGCGTGAGCGGGCTCTCTGCTGCTGTTCTGGGTCCTTCGAGTGAGACCACCGTTACCCTCTACACTCAGGCTGATTCGGAAGGCGTGGTCACAGAGCCTGATGAGGCTGACAATATCTCCTCTGGGGTGGAGGTCTGCGTGGCCTCGGCCGATGCCTACGAGAGTGACAATACCTTTGCTGATGCACAGTCCATCACACTGGGCGGAACGCAGCGCCACAACTTCGACAGCCTGAGCGATCAGGACAGGGTGAAGTTCGCCGCCCAAGGTGGAGCGACCTACACCATTCGGACATCTGACCTTGGCCCGTCTGCCGACACGTACCTCTATCTCTACGATACCGATGGCAGCACACTGCTGGCCGCCAACGACGATTACGGCGGCAGCCTGGCGTCACGGATTGAATGGACATCTCCGATGACAGGAACCTACTATGTGCTGGTCAAGCACTGGAACCCTACGGTGGCAGGATGTGGCACAGGCTACGACTTGACGCTGGAGAAAGCGTTGGCAAACAGGATCTACCTGCCAGTCGTATCGCGCAATTTCGCCCCTTCGACGCCTTGGCCGGGCAATGCCCTCAGTCTGAATGGTGTGGATGGCTATGTTCTTGTCAACGACAACAATAGCCTGGATGGGTTTTCAGGCATCGCTGTCGAGGCTTGGGTCAGAACAAACAACAGCAGTGGCGCGAGGGCAATCGTTTCCAAGTATCGGCATTACAGCGGCAGCAATTGGGACGATTCCTTTTACCTTAGCCTGAGCGGGGGCAGAGTGGAGTGGCAACTCAATGCGGGAGATTGGTACAGTATTGTCAATGGGAACACCAATGTGGCTGATGGCCAATGGCACCATATCGCTGGCACCTGGGATGGCACCAACCAGGCCATCTACGTTGATGGGAACCAGGATGCTTCCCGAACGTACTCTGGCAATGGACAGATCAACAGCACCGATGAACCCATTACCATTGGGCGAAGCATAGATTTCAGTGGCCCCGGCCGATACCTGAGCGGGCAGATTGATGATGTTCGGATCTGGAATCTGGCTCGCAGCCAGCAGGATATTAGGTCAACTAGGTTTCGACGATTGCAGGGCAATGAGGCTGGCCTCATCGCCTATTGGCCGATGGATGAAGCGATTGGATCAACGGCTGTTCCGGATGTGTCAGGCCATAGCAATGACGGCACCCTACAGGGGGGAGCTGGCCTGGTCGTATCTACTGTGCCGACGAATTGACAGAAATCGACCTGCTGTGGCTGTCCTTCAGACTGAGGAGTCGCATAGTTATGGACGGTGAGGAAGTCGCGGCGCGAAACACCTGGCCACTGGCGACGTCAGACAGATGGACATTTCGCTGCGCATCCACGTCACCCTGGTAGCCATAGAGTTCGTCGGCCAGACGAACCACTCGGCGTTGTAACCGGGTTGGGCGAACTGAACCGGCGCGGGTTTGAGCGTACCGAATGGCATAGGGAGGACGATTTCTTCAGTGCACACTCGTGGCACCGGCGGCCCGGCGGGCTCGATCTCGGGAACCCAGGCTACCGGCGCCGCGCCGGTTTCGTCAATGGCGCGCCAGTCGGCATCACAGCACTCGCCCGTCATCAGACGCATCATCGGACGCACGTTGCTCAGTGTCAGGCCAGTCGTGTCCTTGAAGGCGGATAGGGGCATCTTGAACTCCACCGCCTGGTCCGCCGCACTCACGCTGCCGGCCATCTCTCCAATGGGAACAAACTGGTCGGTTATGTCGCCCATGTTGGCCGCTTCGCCGCGTTCGGGGTTGAAGGTAACGACGAAGCGCCGCCCCCCGGCTTCGAACTGCAGGTCGAGTTGCACGTAGTCGCCGCGCGGACCATGGGTCTCGACCAGCACGTAGAGGAAGCGATCGTTGGCGAAGGCACGCACGGCGGCGACGTCAAACTCACCCCCCTGGTGGTCCCCGGCCGGGTCGGTGACGAGCACGTCGTAGCCGGCCCAGTCGGCCGGATCGCCGTCTATGGTGATCTGGGTGACGGCCGGCTCTGCCGGGGTAGGCGTGGGCACTGGCGCAGTCGGGGCGGGCATAGTTGGAGAAGGTGTCTCAGTCGGTGGAACAGGCGTCGCTGCAGGCGTGGTCGCGGGAGCGCAGCCTGCCAGCATGATGCCTGACAAGAGAAGCAAGAGATGGATACCTTTCCTCTTCATCGGGAACCTCCCGTAGCGATAGACCGCCTCAACAACAGGGCCTGGCCCGCCTGCCAGCAGGCCGTTCCTCCAGGCCGTACCTGGCCAGAAGGGCGTTTATGGGGTAGTGGATGAACCCCTCATACGCTAACACGATCTTGTCCAGGTCGCTGCACAGAGCGCCGACCGGTATGTCGGCCGGGGAAAAGAATCGTACCTCGGCCGTGGTGTGACAGGGATCGCCAGCGGGTGAAGCACTACCGGCGACGACGCGCCCTCGGAACCAACAGTTGAAGAACCGTTCATCCTGGACGCGGGCCAGGAGTAAGCGCTCGATGCAAATCTCCAGGCCGGTTTCTTCCCGGAACTCCCGCACGGCGGCTTCGTCCAGCCCTTCACCGGCTTCCCAGCCCCCGCCGGGGAGCCACCAATAGGTCTCGATGCCAGGCCAATCCGTGTGAGGTTTCCGCCTGATCAGAACCACGCGGCCGCCCGCATCCGCCAACGTGAACACGCCCGCTTCACGTGGGCCGTTTCCTGTGAGGTTCTCCAGGTGAAAATTCGTCAGTGCTGGGTCTCCATACCGTTCATAGATGGCCGCGATTTGTCTGCGGATGTCCATAGAATCAACAAGCCTGTGCAGTGAGCGTTGTTCTCTTCTATTCCAGAGCGCGGGTAAAGGGCGTGTGGGTGCGCGGAGGGAGGAACTCCCCGCCCAGGAAGCCCTCCAGTTGCCGGCAGCGGGCCTCGAGCAGCCCCCGCTCCTCTTCGCCCACCGGCCCGAAGAGACTGTAGACCACACTCCCGTCCTTGCGTTGCCCCCACGCACCCACCACCCGGCCGTTCGCCCACACGGTGGGCATGGCATTCCCGGCGCGGTCGAAAACCTTGCTGCGATGCTCCGGTGCGAGAAAGCGACCACGATCACGGTAGCCCATGATGTACGGGTCGAGACCTGGGAGGATGAAGGCATAGGGAGCATCCGGTGGAGCAAAGTCGCGCAACCGCTGAACTCGGATGTACGCGGATGAGGGTACATCCGCATCCGCGTCGTCATTGAGCATCAGGTACCTATCCCCCCAACCCTCGACCGTCACCTCTTGCACCGCTGGCTTCAGGGCCTCCAAACCTGCCTGTACCTCGCGCCTGGAGAGGCCGGTCCACCACCGGACATCGTCGAAGGTAGCCGGCCCAAAGGCGGCCAGGTAGCGGCGCACCAGCCAGGTATATGCCTCCTGAGGGGAGGTGGATTCCAGGTCAATCTCCGGCAGCCAGTCGGAGAGCGCGGCATACTCGTAGAGGTTGCTGCGCCAGGTGCCCTGGGGGCGGGCGCGGACGAGCAGTCCCAACGTGCACATGCCGGGCACCAGGCGCGAGCCAAGGCTGAACTCGCCTGCGTAGGACTTGCCTACACCATAGTGGACCCTGGCCTGGAGTTCAGGCACGGCCTGACTGAGTTCCTGGACGGTAGATGGCCCCTGATCAGCCAGCGCGTCCAGCACCCGGCGGTGGAGCCTCTTGAGCGTCGCCTCTGCATCCCCTGCCTGGCACAGTCCAGCCTGCACGAGCAGGGACTCCCCGTCGCGGAACCCGGCGCGGGTGAAGCGCTGGACGTAGGTCTGGAAGAAGAAGGGCACCTCATCGCCGGGCACTGCGTGCAACGTCGTGCGCATGCAGAGTATCCTGGCCAGCGTGTGGTGCTCGTGGAGGGCGTCGTCCAGCCACGCGCCCTGGAAGTTGGGGACGCGTGCCCACAGGGAGAGATAGGGTCCTACTGCGGCGGTGGCGTGCAGAGCTACGACGTCGCGGGTCACCTGGACCACGTCGGTGAGGTGGGAGGCGGGCAGAAGGTGCTGCTTGTGCGCCAGGTAATCGTTGACCTGTGGGGCTTTCAGGATCAGGGGCTTCATGGGCAGACCGTTCCAGGCAAGGTCGTTGTCTCTCCCGCGATGGTCTTGAGCAAGCGCAGCGCGTCAAGCATGACCCACTTGCTGGGACGGTTGCGTTGCTCCAACGACCAGGTCCGGGAGATAGACCTGCAAGGCCAGCGCCCCTGCTCGTCCTGGCAGGCCAGGATGAGAGCGAGCAGAGGGGCAAAGCGCGGGTCGTGGGCATACCCGTGGGCAGCCAGGGCGCGCAACGCGCTGAGCAGATCCCAAGCGCGGGGCACACCGAAGGTGAGCCAACGTTTGTGCTCTCCCTCGAAGTCGTAGTCGGCGCTCAGCAGCGTCTCAGCCAGCCGTTGCACGACCCGCTCCGATTGTGGTAAGCGCAGGCAAGCGGGGAGTGCAGCCAGACCATTGAGAGCGGCGATGGCACCCCACAGGCAATCCCGATGCTGATAGCGCCCGCAAGCGAGCACGTCATTGGTGGACATATCCTCGACGAGGAAGGCGAAGGCACGCTGCACGCGAGGGTCGTTGCCCAGGCCAAAGTAGACCAGGAACGGCAGATGCTCACCGGTAGTGCAAGGGAAGATACCGCTGCGGTAGGCTTTCATCATCGAGAAGCCGCCGCTTTCGTGCTGGGAGAAACGCAGGAAGGAAGCACAGCCCGCAGCCGCGCGCTCGTCCGGCTCGACGCCCAACGTGTGGAGAATACTCAACACACCTACTGCCCCCACGGCAGTATAGGGCCTAGCCTCGTTGTCACCCCAGTGACCCTCGGGGTGCTGTCGGGCGAATAACTCTCGTACAAGAGGCTGTTGAGCGATAGCCGCTCTCGCCTTCCGCACCTCGGGATCATCGGCCAGCCGGCCGAGAAGGTCGGTCAGCGTCCAGTACCGGACCGAGGGGTTCTCCAGCTCCAGGAGCCAGGGGAGAGAATCGGCTTTGAGTCGGGCTTTCCAGTCGTTCATCGGCGCCAAGCCATTTCATCCAATAGCCCTCGCGCAGGTGCGGGCATGCAAGACCGAGATCCTGGATTCCGTGCCAAGTATACCCAGTGCTGCATAGAAGTCAAAGACGAATTCTTGTGTGTGGTCGTACCCGACCATCACACGCTTGGTGTCCCGCCTGTCATGTTCCTCCACCTGCTCCTGGGAGCAGTATACGAAGGGGTTGTCGCTGCCGGGTATTGGCTGTAGCGTGGTATCAGCGACAATAGTGCCCCGCCCGACATCCCCGAAGGTGGCAGTAGCAGCCGTCCAGACGAGCCCGGTTGGTGTTGCTAAAGTGGGTAGTTTTGCGCTTCGCGCGAGGGTGTGCTATACTGGTATGCAGCAACAGGGCTCGGTGATTTCGTGGAATCCGAGGCCGTACCTGAGATGATGCAGGGACCTGATCTTTTCGTGCGTTCAGGAGTCTGGGAGGACAAGAAATGAGTATAGAGACTGTTCTCACGGTCAGAAATGACGATTTGGCACGCTTAAGTCCTGAACAGGCCGTGGCTTTTTTCCGGGAACTGCTCTGGGCGGAGGCTTCTTCTCTCGGGATCAGTAAGAACCTGATCAACGTGCCGAGTGCGATAACTGTCGCAGATGGTGGTATAGACGCGCAGGCACGAGATGTCCAGGTGAGCGGTGGACAAGGGATTATCAAGCAGGGCTTGACCCGTTATCAGATTAAGACTGGCGACTTCAATTTGAGCCAGGACAAGTATGTCAAGGAAGTCCTATTTAGGCCAAACTCAAGGGAACTTAGAACCAGAGTCAAGTCATGCTTGGAGAACCGCGGAACACTCATCGTAGTGCTATTTGGCTGGGATGATCCCGCACGCAAAGACGAGCAGATTCTGGGCAAGTTTAGAGAGCAACTGAGCGATGTCAATCCAGAGTATGCTGATGCAAGGATTGAAGTATGGCAACAGAATCACCTCATCGGCTTCCTTCGCCCGTTTCCCGCCTTGGCGTTGCGAGCCAATGGTCGCTGGCGAGGAAGATTTGAGACGCATTGGGAATGGGCGACTCACGAAGATATGCGAAGAAAGTTCATAGCCGGCGAACATCAAGAAGAGCTTATTTCAAGACTCCGGACAGGGCTACGCTATGCCGAGGAACCTGTGCATATTCGAATATGGGGCGAGGCTGGGATCGGAAAGACAAGGTTCGTACTTGAGGCAACAGATACTGACGACCTGCGTCCGCTGATCGTTTACTGTGCTGCTAACCATTTTCGAGATAGTGATCTGATGACCGAGATTCTCAGAGGTGACTTCTACACGATTCTGGTACTTGACGAATGCGATCCAGATACCAGGGCTTCTGTCTGGAACAGACTCCAGTACCACAGCCCGAGGGTGAAGCTCGTGACAATCTATAACGAGAAAGATGACTCCTCAGGTATCAGATACTTCGATGTCCCACCTCTTGACGAAGCACAGACCAGCGAAATCATCCACGAGTATGGTGTCCCCAGGGATCAAGCGGGCAGATGGGCAAGAGAGTGTAGTGGTTCTCCCAGGGTGGCGCATGTCGTTGGGTCAAATCTGATCAATCATCCAGATGACATCTTGAGACCTCCTGGGACAGTCAATATATGGGAACGCTACATCGTGGGACTCGATGCCCCAGACAGTCAACAGGTTCAACAAAGGCGAGCAGTACTCCGCCATATAGCCCTGTTCAAACGGTTTGGTTATGGAAGCCTCGTTGCCACAGAAGCGAAAGCCATTGCGGAACTGATTCGGCAGGCAGACCCACAGATCACTTGGAGGAAATTCCAAGAGATTATCAAGAGCCTAAGGGACCGCAAGATTCTTCAGGGTGAAAACACACTTTACATCACGCCCAAACTGCTCCACATCAGGCTATGGGTTGACTGGTGGAATACCTACGGTGAAGGGTTCTCCTTTGATGATGTGGCCACCCTGCCCCCGTCGCTGCTCAACTGGTTCTTTGAGATGTTCGAATATGCCGCAGGATCTCCGGCTGCCTTCGGCACTGTGAGAGCACTGCTCGGAGAGCAAGGCCTCTTTCAGCAGAATCCGGAGCTTCTGAGGAGGGGGCTCGGTGCGCGTTTTTTTCGATTTCTGGCAAAGGCTGACCCAGAAGGGGCTTTGGGATGTTTGAAAAACACTGTAGGCATCTGGAACAGAGAACAGCTCTTACAATTCACGACTGGCCGCAGAGAGGTCGTGTGGGCACTTGAGGAAATCGCAAGATGGCGAAACCTATTTGCGGATGCAGCGAGCCTACTCCTTGCGCTAGGCGAAGCTGAGAACGAAACATGGGCAAACAATGCTAGCGGTGTCTTCGTCGATCTTTTCTCGATTAGCGAGCACAGAGAGCTTTCCCGAACGGGGGCCTCTCCACAGGAACGCTTCCCAGTACTTGAGGAGGCTTTGGAATCAAGCTCCAAAGAGCGAAGAGTGCTTGCTTTGCGTGCATGCGATCGAGCGTTGGGACGAATATCTTGGGGAACGATTGCTGACTCACCTCGAATCGTAGGCAATGTGCCGGAGCTTTGGGCCCCCAAGACATACGGAGAGTTGTTCGATGCCTACCGGCAGGTATGGCAGCATCTAATGAGCAGGCTAGACTCATTGCCGGACGACGAACGCCGCGAAGCTGCCGACATTCTCCTTCGGAATGCCCGACCATTAGGCTGGTTTGGAAACCTGGGCAGTATGGTCATTGATACGGTGAGTGAACTGTCGCAGAAAACCTACGTGGATAAGAAGCGGATATTGGAAATCATCGCTCAGATTCTATACTATGATGGAGAGCGCCTACCTGAAGAGATGAGGGAAGGTTGGAAGGAGCTACAGAGTAGGCTAACTGGCACCGACTTTGCCTCTCTCATGCAGCGTTATGTGGGAATGGACATTCTGGAAGACAGATTTGACGAGGCGGGGAACCAGATTGATCAGGCCCAACCATGGATTGAAGATCTAGCCCAGCGCACTGTTGACAATCGAGATTTGCTACGCCCGGAGCTGAATTGGTTGGTAACAACGGGAGCGAAAAACGGTTATCAATTTGGCTATGAGCTTGGCAAAAGGGACAATGGGTTCTCGCTCTTGCCGATGATTACTGAGAAGCAGAAAGACGCAGGGGAAAATGCTAGCGTCTACTTCCTTGGCGGATATTTGCGTATCGTGTTCGAGAAGGATAAGCAAAGATGGGAGGATTTGTTAGATTCCTTTTCGCAAGACAAGAAGCTAGGAGCCTGGGTGCCGGAATTGACCTGGCGATCAGGGAAGATATCTGATAGAGCAGCTCTACGTGTTCTTAAGCTCGCAAATGAAGGCACAGTGGGCGTTGGGCTTTTTCGGATGTTTGTCTATGGTGGTGTCATCAAAGATTTGTCTGAGGACACTTTTAGGAAGTGGGTCGAGTTCTTGCTTTCTCACCCAGATGTTCACGCTGCTTACATCGCACTTGATCTATATCCTCACTACTACTTGGGGAAAGATCCTCAGTTCAGATTGCCTGAAGAACTCACTCTAAGACTTCTCACGAACCCTTCGCTACTTCGGGAATCTGAAGCGGCCCAGTATGATCAAATGGCTTCTTACTATTGGACGCTGATAGGACAAGCTTTTGTGAGACGCTATCCTACCAGGAGTCTAGAACTTGCTGACACAATGCTTGAGCATTTTGGGGAAAGTGGGACCATCTTCGGGGTTTTCCGCTCGATAACTCACTCTGTGCTCGCGGAGATTCTGCAACAACATCCCGAGGAGACGTGGATGCGGACTACCAAGTTTCTTGGCCCACCTGTGGATCTGCGTGCGCACCTCATCAGGGATTGGTTGAGGGGAGAGGATTTCTGGGGAAGAGAGCAGGAAGGTGCATTGTCATTGGTTCCAATGGATACCATCTGGCAGTGGGTAGACCAAGATATGGAGAGTCGCGCGTGGTATCTGGCCAGCTTTGTACCGAAAGTGCTTTGCCGTGAGAAGGGCAAACTTTGCTGGGCACGAGAAGTGCTTGTTCGATATGGGAAACGAGAGGACGTACGCAGGAGCCTAACTGCCAACTTCTCAACAGAAGGCTGGACAGGGTCTGAAAGCGTGCACCTCCAGAATAAGAGGGAGCAGTTGCTGCACTTCAGGAGGAGCGAGGAGGATAGAAATGTGAGACAGTGGGTTGACGAGTATGTGTCTGAGTTGGAACAAAGAATAGCACGGGCGAAAATTGAGGAGGAAAGAGAGGACTTGTAGGTTCTCACTTTGGTTCGAAGGACAGGGTACAATCGGCTAACGCGAAACCGTGAAGTGTGCTGCATGATCTATGTTTCGTGGTCCATCCCGTAGCACGCAATACGCGCCACGAGCCATATACTGCGCATTACGTTACGAAACAAGGAGCACCACTATGCCCCCGATTCGAGTTGCCATTGTCGGCTGTGGCCGGATCTCCGACCTGCACGAGCTGGGCTATCGCGGGCGGGAGGACGCCCGCATCGTCGCCGTGTGCGACACGAAACGCCAGAACGCCCGCGCCAAGGCCAAAGCCTGGGGCGTGGACAAGGTCTATATGGACTACCAGAAGCTCCTGTCCGACCCGGAGATTGACCTGGTCGAACTGCTCGTACCCCACCACCTGCACGCCGGGATGACCGTCGCGGCGTGTGAGGCCGGCAAGCACGTCTCGGTTCAGAAGCCAATGGCGCTCAGCGTGGCCGAGGCCGACCGCATGATTGCAGCCGCGGAGGGGGCTGGTGTGACCCTGCGGGTATTCGAAAACTTTGTGTTCTATCCGCCGCACGTGCGCGCCAAACAGATGATGGAGGCAGGCGAGATCGGCGAGCCGCAGATGATCCGGCTGCACGTCAACACCGGCACGCGCGAGACTTCCTGGAAGGTGCCGCTCAGCGCATGGATGTGGCGCTTCGACGAGCAGCGCTGCGGCGGGGGGCCGCTGGTCTTCGACCACGGCTACCACCTCTTCTCGCTGGCCCGCTACCTGATGGGGGAGGTCGAGCGCGTCTACGCCTGGATTGACAGGAGCCCGGTCGTACCGACCAAATACCTGGACGCGCCCGCCGCCATCATGTTCCAGTTCAAGTCCCCGCGCCGCTACGGCGTGTTGGATTTTGCGCACACGCCGCACATGAAGATCGAGTCGCTCTATTACGCCGACGACGACCGCGTCGAGGTCATCGGCGACCGGGGTATCCTGTTCGTCAACCGCTGCACCGCGCGCACAGTGGACCTGCCCGAACTGATGCTGTTCCGTGACGGAAAGACCGTCCCCATCCCGGTCGAGCGGGTCGAGTGGCACGACTCTTTCATTGACTGCACCCGTCACCTGATCGGCGTGTTGCGGGAGGGTGGGCAACCGGTGCTGGATGGCCCGGCCGGCAAGGCAGTGCTCCAGTTCGCGCTGGCCGCGCACATCTCCGCGCGCGAAGGCAGGGAAGTGCGCCCGGACGAAGTGATTGAGCACGCATAAAGCGCCACTCTCGAGAGCGGCGCTTTTGCATACACTGGAGAACGCGGACCACGCACTGCGCTTCCAGCTCGACGAGCATCCACCCCTTACGTTACTTTCTCACCGCACTCCGGGCAGAACTTGGCGTTGGGGGTGAGTGTAGCCCCACAATGGGCGCACTCGTTCTTCCCCTTCAGCTTTGCCCCACATTCGGGGCAGAACTTGGCATTGACGGCCAGTGGTGCTTCGCAGTTGGGGCAGGTGGCGCGGATCGTCTCGCGCCAGTTCTCCTCGCCCAGGTGCTTGTCTTCCGCGGCCATGGCCGCATGGGCCCACACTTCCTCGACCGAGCGGCTGGCCTGCGCGGCCGACATCTCCACACCCAGGTCGGGCGCACACTCTTTGCACAGCCCGCGCTTGGTATTCCAACAGCTTTTCCGGCAAACCCACGTGGAACAGCGAGGACACTGGATAAAGTTAGGCCTGATATTCCCCAAAGCGCTCTCGAACGCCTCATCGTGGGCTTTTTGCCAGGCCGCGGAGCGCACGCGCTCGCCGACGTTGGCCGCTGAACTGAATATCCCGCCGAACAGGCCACTCGCCGCGTCCAATACAGATGATGCTGTACCGACCGCCCACGCCTTGAACGGCGTGCGATAGCCGGTACTACAGCGGTTGCATAAGAACTCGAATTGAAAGCCGCTGTCCGTGCTCAGGTCGTTGTAATTGGAGACGAACTCTATCTCGTCTACCATGGCATTTACCTCCTCAATCAGGGTATTATCGCGTATAGTAGCGCCAGGCAACGCGCCCAGGGCAGCGGGGGTGGCCCACTCCCTGGACACACGCCCACACACCGCAATTCTACACCGCAGTGGGCCAATTGTCCAGCCGATCCACCTGAAGTCAATTTCCCCCTCAAGGTTCTGCTCTCCTGTCCCGAGCGGGGCTCAATTACTGGTGAAGGTCCAACAGCGACGCGGCGTCGGTGTCCAGAAAGACGTAGGCGCGTTCGTGCTGGCGCAGAATGGACGCCGGATGCCAGGGGGTCACCTCGCCGGTGAAGCAATCGTGCACTACCTGGGCCTTACGGCGGTCAGGCACGACGCACACGATGGCCCGAGACGTGATGATTTGCTTGATGGACATTGATATAGCGCGGCGCGGCACTTTGTCCAGTGAAGCGAACCAGCCCTCGCCCAGTTGCTGGCGCCGGCACGCCTCGTCCAGTTCGACGATGATGTAGGGATCCTCCACCTCGAAATCAGCCGGCGGGTCGTTGAAGGCCAGGTGGCCGTTCTCGCCGATGCCGGCGAACGTCACGTCCACCGCGTGCTCAGCGATCAGGCCGTTGAGCCGTTGGCATTCGGCGCGTGGATCGGGCGCGTCGCCCTGAATCAGGTGGACTGTGCCTGGGTGCACATGGTCCACCAGGCGTTCCTTCAGATAGCGGCGAAAGCTGGCCGCGTGGGCCTCCGGCAGGCCGATGTACTCGTCGAGGTGGAACATGGTCGTCTTCGACCAATCAATGCCGGGGGTAGACACCAGCGCATCCAGGAACTCGTACTGCGAAACACCCGTGGCGGCCACGAACGTGGCGTGGCCCTGGCGGGCAAGCGCGTCTATGAGGAGTTCGGCGGCCCTGGCCGCCGCCGCCTGCCCCATCTCTATTTTGTTCGGGAACACTGAAATTTGCATCTTGTCCTTTCTCCTTGTAGGGCAAGTTGGCAACTTGCCCTACATTGCCTCCCAGAGGTGCACATAGTGGGGGTCCATCTAGGCGTGGCTGACGATGCCTGAGCGCCCGGGGGCGAGCTCAAAGACCTTGGTTCCATCGTGGTGCTCGAAGCGATCGTCGAGTGGGTAGCGGTACCAGGCGCGCCCCAACGGTTCGGCCTTCTTGTACACGTACAGCCGGCAGCGGTTGCGGTAGGGCTTGAAGGGATCGTGCTCGCCGACGACGAGCTCGAGTTCCCCATCCCCATCCAGGTCGGCCACGTCCAGCGAGTGAGGGCAACGCACTGTGTCCACGACGTGTACCTTCCATGGGCAGGTCCGGGGGTCACCGGGGTTCTCGAACCAGGCGACGCGCACGAAAAAGGATTCCCGTGCGTTCCAATCCACGCCCTCCTCCACGACGACGATGTCGGGCCTGCCATTGCCGTTCACGTCGGCCACGCGCACGCGCGCCACGTTGTCGAATCCTTCGGCCACCACCTGGTACGGGCGGAAGGTGCCGTCGCCCAGGTTCTCCAGCCAGTACCGGCCCGCGACGACGTCCAGTTTGCCGTCGCCGTCGAGGTCGTAGGGCACGAACTCTTCGCCGTAGGGGATTGCGGCCAGGGTCCGCTTCGGCCAGGGATGGTCTCTGGGATCGTCGGGCACCTCAAAGATCTCCGGCAAGTCTCCCGCGTCTTTAGCACTGTGATAGCCAGCAATGAGCGCCAATTTTCCACCCGGCAGAACCGGTGCGACGGCTGTCCCGTGTGGCCAGTCCCCATTTCCGATACCGATGGGATATTCCTCCCATTTGCCATTGACGGGGTCCACCGGCTTCAGCCAGCAGAACTCACTTGTGAGGCTTGGATATCCAATCTCTGCGCCGGGCTTTGCTTTTGTAGCGATCAGTTCCGACCTGCCGTCTCCATCAATGTCGTACGCCGTGTGGATCTGACAGATCCCGGGTATTTCACGCCGCTCCCAGGTGGGGTTCTTGTACCACCACGCCGCGCAGACGACGTCAGATAGGCCATCGCCGTCCACGTCCGTCGCCAGGATGTCGGTCCCCACGTACGGCTTCTCCCGGTCCAGAAAGTGATGGCGGAAGCGGGTCAGGGGCGAGGGAGCCTCACGCCGTTTCCAGATCTGCACCCGGGGCCGCAGCCACTCCTTGCCTACGAACTCCATCACGCCGTCGCCGTCCACGTCGCACACGGTCGCCTCGTGTGTGCCCGCGCCCTGGTAGACGAGTTCCCGCCACCAGGTCTTGCCCCCGTCGGCGGTGGAGAACTGGAGCAGCCGCGCGTCCCAGTTGTAGGGCGGGTTCCACCCGCCCTGTGCCATCTCCGCCACAAAGACGCACACCTCGCCGCTGTCCCGGTCGTGCCACGCGCACAGCGAGTGAGCAAAGTTTAGTGGGCGTTCCAGCAGATGCTCGATCCAGGGTGCCCCTGGGTCTTCCAGGAGGCAGTTCTCGAACCACGACATCCGCCCATCCGGATACTCCGATTCCGCCATGATCACGTCCAAACGGCCGTTGCCGGTGACGTCTACCAGCGCCGCCCGGCACATCTCGCGGAACCCCGGGGCCACCTGGCTCTGCTTCCAGAGACCGGCAAGTGGCCCCTCAGGCAGACAGGTATAGAGGTAGGGCCCAGAGATGATCTCAACCCTCCCGTCGCCATCCAGGTCCGCGACAACTGTACCTTCGCCGCTGAACCCCTCCTGTACCCTGTGCTTCTTCCAAGGCTGGGTGACGTCCGCCCCCCGCTTGTAGATGAACAGCCCTGGCACCTCACAATACATCGCATTGGCGATCAGTTCCATCTCCCCGTCGCCATCCACGTCCGCGAACAGCACGTCGTGCGGACCGCCGCTCGTCAGGGGATCTATCACGTGCTGGGTCCAGGGCTGGTGCAGGTCCTCTCCCGGGTCGAACCAACTGATCATCCACTCCTCTTTGGTCGCCCCTTCGGCAACGGACCCCCGGTCCGCCTCAGGGCAGGCCCCCGGCTCGATGCAGTAGCCGACCACGACCTCCCTGACGCCATCCCCGTCCACGTCCTCCAACACGACTCCCACGTGCGGCTGCACGTCCGCAATAACCCCTCGCTCGAAAGTGGCAGGCCGGTACCAGAGCAACCTGCCCTTCCCTTCGACAAGCTCAGGGCAGGCCCCTTCGACAAGCTCAGGGCAGGCCCCTTCGACAAGCTCAGGGCAGGCCCCTTCGACAGGCTCAGGGCAGGCTCCTCCGGTGATGATCTCCACGTTCCCATCCCTGTCCAGGTCGCCCGCCGTCAGGCAGCCAAGCTGGGCAGTTCCCGGATCGGCGTCGAGAATCAGAAGCTCCCAGCATGCATCCTTTGCGTCTATGCCAGTTTTTGCCATCAAGCCCTCCTCAGGTTCATGATATACGGAACTCCCTTCTAAAAATAGCATCCCAACGTTGTAACCTCTCTACATTATACTTCTCTATGGTCAGTGTGCCAATAACGGCATCTTGGTGTATACTGAGAATTGGAAGAGGTGCGGTGGCCTGGCGGGAAGGCCCAAGAGCTCTTGGAGGCATATTGGGATGAAACGATGGGCTGGTCTGCCTGGCCTCGTGCGATAAGATCGTGCCCGGGATGCTGATGGCGGCAGCGCGGCTCGACCTGCCGACGATCTTTGTCACCGGCGGGCTGATGGCCGAGGGCGAATGGCAGGGCCAGCGCGTCGTCGCCAGCGACGTCAAAGAGGCCATTGGGCGTGCCCGCCGGGGCGAGATCACGCTCAGTGCTCCATAACCTCGTCTCCGTCGTGCAGGCCATCGGCGGCTCGACCAACCTGGTACTGCACCTGGGGGCACTGGCCACAGAATTGGGCTACACGTTGACGCTCGACGACTGGGAGCGCATCGGGAGAGAGACGCCGCTCGTGGCCAGGTTCAAGCCCGCGTCGCCCTACTCGGTGTCCGATTTCGGGCGCGCTGGCGGTGTGCCGGCCCTCCTCAAGGTGCTCACGCCGCTCCTGGACCTGAGCGCACCCACTGCTTACGGCTCCCGGCTGGCGCTCGTCGCCGCCGGAGCGGAGGTGCGCCAGCCCGAGGTCATCCGCCCGCTGGACGATCCGCTGGCCCTCACGGGCGGCATCGTCGTCCTGCGCGGCAATCTGGCCCCGGAAGGGGCCATCGTCAAGGCCAGCGGCGTCCATCCGGCGATGATGCACCACGCCGGCCCGGCGCGGGTCTTTGACTGCGAGGAGGACGTACAGGAGAGCCTGCTGGGGGGTCGTGTGCATCCTGGCGACGTGCTGGTCGTGCGCTACGAGGGGCCACGCGGCGGCCCGGGCATGCGGGAGTTGTCGCTCCCGGCCGCCATCCTGGTGGGAATGGGATTGGCAGATACGGTCGCCATGGTTACGGATGGGCGCTTCTCCGGCGCAACGCAGGGGCCATGCGTGGGGCACGTCTGCCCGGAGGCAGCGTTGGGCGGGCCGCTGGCCGGCCTACGTGATGGTGACGTGATCGAAATAGACGTCCCCGGCCGTGCGCTCAACGTGCGCCTCAGCGACGACGAGTTGCGAACGCGGTTGGACAAGTGGGTGCCACTATCCAGAGAGATTCCAGAGAGATTCCAGCGGGATTCCTGCGCCTGTACGCCGGTCACGTCGGCCCGGCCAGTCGAGGGGCCGTGTTTGGTGAATAGCACAGTTCACCACTTGACGCCAGCGGATTATTGTGGTACTATGCAAAGCGTACAGCGGTTTGGCTGGTGTGGCACATACAAAGGAGGTAAGCCCCATGAAGACACCTCGACACGCTTGGTTTCTGAGCGTGATAGGTTTATTGATCGTGCTGGGCCTGTTGGGCGGCTGTTATAGGCCGGCCGCTCCTGACGTAACGGCGACCCCGGCCGGCGGGGCAGCGGCTGCCCCGTCGGAGACGGATCAGATAGCCACAGCGGCAGCGGAATCCACCCGGGTAGCCGAAACGGCAACAGAGGCAACCTCAACGGTTGGAGCACCCACTGTGCCAGCGTCCCCGCCCACGCCCACGTTTACGCCGACGCCAACAGCCGTCCCCCCCGCAGCCGTGCTTCCCACTTCAACCCCTACGCCGACTTCCGCGCCGTCGTCCACCGGCCGGGTGACGCACGTCGTCCAGCGGGGCGAGAATCTGTTCCGGATTGCACTGCGTTATGGCACCACGGTGCAGGCGATTGCCAGCGCTAACGGCATCGCTAACCCGGCCCTGATCTACGTGGGACAGACGCTGGTGATCCCATCAGGCACTCAACCGCCCCTGCCTTCAGGTGGGACGACCTACGTGGTACAGCCTGGTGACAACCTGTTCCGCATCGCGCTGCGTTACAACATGAACTATGTGTACCTGGCGCAGTACAACGGCATCGCCAACCCGGCCCACATTTACGTCGGGCAGGTCATACGCATCCCGCCGCGTTAGTGATCACCAGCCTGAAGAACGACAAGGTCCGCTACGTGCGGGCGCTGCAGAACCAGCGACGTGTTCGTCAGCGGGAGCAACGCTTTGTCTTCGAGGGGGTGCGGCTCGTCGAGGAGGTCGTTCACGCTGGCATTTCTCCGGCTTTCGTGTTCTATACCTTGCCGGCAGAGGCTGACGCACGTGCTGACAGGCTGTTGGCATCGCTCCGCGAGGCGAACGTCTCCTGTTACGCAGTGAGCGAACCGGTGATGGTCGCCTGCTCCGACACCGAGACACCCCAGGGCATCCTGGCCGTACTGCCCATCCCGGCGCATCCCCGCCCCGAGCACCCCACGTTCACGTTGATCCTCGATCGCGTGCGCGACCCCGGAAACCTGGGCACCATCCTGCGCACGGCACTCGCCGCGGGCACGGAGCAGGTGCTGCTGACGCCTGGCACGGTGGATGCCAGCAACCCCAAGGTGGTGCGGGCCGCAATGGGTGCGCACCTGCACCTCCCGGTGGCGACGCTCAAGTGGGAAACGATCGCTGAAGCGGTGGCCGGCAGCGGCGTGTGGCTGGCAGAGGTGGGCGGTGAAACACCCTACACGGCCGTGGACTGGACACGTCCGGTAACGCTCAGCGTGGGAGGCGAGGCCGCCGGCGCAGGGGAGCAGATGCGGGCACTGGCGCAGGGACGGGTCTCCATCCCGATGGCGGCGGAAGTTGAGTCACTGAACACGGCAACCGCCACGGCGATCATCCTCTTCGAGGTAGTACGGCAGAGAAAGTTGGCTGCTTGACAAAATTCGCTTTTGTGGCATAATATAACTTACAACCGATCGTTGGAAAGGCTGTGACGGAGAGGAGTAAGCGGAGGGAGGCCGCCAGGGAAGTGGGGCCGTAGACTGAGAGTCCCACCCGGCGTAAGCCCGCTGAAGTTCGCTCCCGAGCTGACCCTTGAACGGGCGATCCGCCCAAGTAGAGGGCTCCGCAGGCCAGGCGTTAACGGGGCAACCGATCGCGCCCACGGGTGCCGTCGGTGGTTTGAGAGGGCTCCGCCAGGAGCCAAGCGGGGTGGTACCGCGGGAGTCAAGACGCTCTCGTCCCTGGGGACGAGAGCGTTTGTTATTCTGGAGATTGGAGGTCGGGGGTTGGAAGTTGGAGGTTGGAGGCTCGTGATCGAAAGGAGTGTGTGGCATGACAGAAGTGCAAGGCATGATTGATCAGTTGAGGCAACTGGAAAAGGAAGCGTTGGCTGCGCTGGAGGAGGTAAAGGATAGCGCAGC
>Ga0172366_10001111_pt1 | contig 20871 bp, 14 predicted proteins | sample LakKivSesite69cm_FD_114533 | JGI IMG/M metagenome (GOLD analysis project Ga0172366, IMG submission 114533) | Sediment microbial communities from Lake Kivu, Rwanda - Sediment site 69cm | ecosystem: Environmental > Aquatic > Freshwater > Lake > Sediment | place: Rwanda: Western Province, Lake...
CCTTGTCGAGGTCGGTGCGGAGATCCTTGCGGGCGCGCTCGATGGCATATCGCTTGCCCTCCAGGGCGATGAGCGCCTGGTAGAGGCCGTCCTTGGTGTCGGGCAGCGCCTCGATGTCCACGTCGGAACCGATCGGCACCGCGGGCTGGTACTGCTTCATCGCGGCCTTCCCCGCGCTCGGTTCTGGCGTGGTGGAAGTAGTCGCATTGGCCGTGCCGCCAGGACGAAACAACGAGAGGCCCGAGGCCGGCGGGGATGCCTTCCTATCGCTCTTCTTGCTGCCGAGGCCGCCCATGAACAAGCTCATCGAGTCGACGGGCTCCGGCTCGGCCGCCGGTCCCGCTTTCTTGATCTCCTGGAGGCGCGATTTCTTGGGTTCCTTGTCCATCACGCCGACCAAGATCCCGCTGTCCCCCTCTTCCGCCTCGGGCTCGGGGGCTTTCGCCGGGCGCTTGAACGTGACCGGCCCTGCCGCTTGACCCGCTTTTACCGCGGTCGTTGGCGCATCCGACACTTCACCGTCCATCGCCTCATCCAGGATCGACGAGATCTTGTCATCATCCCACGACTCGGCGGCTTCGAGGGCCGCCATCACGTTTTTCTTCTTTGGCGCTGCAGATTTAACTGGTTTCGGGGGAGTCGCGAGTTGCACGTTTTCCTCGGCGATCCACGCGTCGATCTCCTCGGGCGAGACCTCCATTGGTGTTATATACTCGTCCTCGGGGTGGACCGCTTTTTGCATTACTGTTGGAGTTTTTTGCGCTTTGGTTTTTTTCGCGTCCAGGCTTCGGGAAACCCTCTCGACAACATCATCGACGATCTCGTCGTTCGGATCCTTGGTGGTAGCCTTGCCAAGTTGTATTTTTACCGGGATTGGCTTGACGACCCGTGGAGGCGGTGTCTTGGCGGGGATGGGGCCCTCAATAACGTCCATTTCCGAGAATAAGGTACCCTCCCCGGCTGGCTCCTCGGGTATATCTGCTTTTTGCGTGCTCTCGGCGAGTTCGTTATCGATATTGATGTTATCGAGATCGGGCACGAGGATCTTGATGGGTTTTGGAATCACGAGCGGTTTTTCGCCGCTCGTTGGCTTCTGCGAGCGTATTGGGAAGGGATTCGCCGCGGGAGCGATTTCTTTGGTGCTAACAGTCGGCACCGCGAGCTTGGCTGGCAAGTCCTCTATCACGGGAGCTTTTTCGACGACTTGTGGGGGTGACGGCACGGCCATTATGGGCTTGATGAGCTTGACCGGCTTCACGTGGATCTCGAGCTTCTTCTCTTCGACTAGGGCCTTGAGGGGCACCGGGGTCGAAGCCACGTCGATGGCGGGCGCCTCGGCGCTTTTCGGCGCCGTCGTTGGGGTTGCCCCCGGCGCGGATGTGAAGGGGGTGGCATTCCCGGCTGTCGCCGGGATTTTCACGGGAGGGATCTTGAACACGGGCTTGAGCAGAGGCACGCTCCTCTCCTTTGAGGTTCCCGAGGAATAGGTGCTTGCTTCGATGCCAGCCGGTTGCTTAGCGACCGACGGCACGGCGGACATCGAGGGCGATGCTGGCTTCTGCGGCGATTGCCCCAGAACTATGGGCTTCAGCAGCGACGGGGCGGCAGGCTTGGCCGGCGGGGCCAATCCGGGCCTTTCTTGGGGGCCGATCTCCAGCGCCTTTTCCACGGGCTTCTGGGGCTTCGGAAGGATCCCCGAGCTTTCGGCGAACGACGTGAAGTTGGTCATGAACCCCTTGATCTTCGCGACGAGATCCTTCATCTCCTTGAACCAGTACGCGTAAACGTCCCATTCGTCGATCATTTTTAATATATCCTTGATCTCGGCCTGGAGTCCACTCGGAGCCTTCAGCTTGGCAAGGAAATCAGACATCGCGGTGAAGTTATTCGTGAAATCCTTCTTTTTCTTGAGTTCCTCGTTGGTGTCGAGCTCCGTTTCAAGGCACGTCTTGACGTCCGCTTCTAGTACCTTGAACAGCGCGAGCGTGGATTCCTTCTCCACGTATAATCACTATTAGTAAAAGCTTCATGATATCTAATTAAGGTATCTCAATGGCCTATCGGTGCCAAAGCAATAGATTTTTAACGCGTTAAAGGATATTTTTACGTAAGTCATCCTTCCAGAATCTATCGAGTTGGAGTGAAAAATGCCCGACGAGTTCAACTTTGATGATATCGACAAGATGCTCGCGCCCATCGACAAGGAAGCGAACAAGGCAGAAATGATCGGGAAATTAAACGCCGCGTTTGCAAGTGGCATGATCCCGTTCATCGACTTCACGCAGTCATATGTTTTTCTCGTGTTTCCAACCCCGGACGGCAAGGAATGGAACGAATTCTCGTTCATCCGCGAAGACGGCAACTTGACCAAGAGTAAACAAGATCCAGAGACGGCGGTACATGACATCAAGGAGGAGATCGTCCGTGGCCTCTCGGAATTCGTCGAGATAAACGTGAACCAGGTAACCGGCATCGCCAATACCTATGCCAAGGATCCGAAGGCATTCATCTCCGAGATGATCAAGGTGCTTCCCGCGAGCGCCCCGGTACTGCGCAGCCAGGCCGATCTCCCGAAAGTCATCGACATGGTAAAAAGCGCATGATGGGTATTCCACGGACTTTTTATCCCTTTATTTCGTAATCTACATTGTGCCATCGTGATAGCATAATCGTGCAGAGCATGGAAGCCATGGTCGAGATAGAACCGATCGATGCGCAATTCAGAAAGATCAAGCGTCGCTTCGACGATGACCCGAAGGATTGGCATGTCCTCTCGGATGTCGACCCGCGAGGCAACAAGGACATGTTTATCAGCCAGCGGGAGGATCTCTGGCAGATCAAGACCAAGCCTCTCAGCCCCATCACGGGCATAGCCCGGTCGTGCCATGTACGCAATCTTGATGATGAGATCCAGCGCGAGATTCGCGCGCGCGGCATGGACGGGGAAAAATACCTGTTCTCCATGATGATTCCGCAGTCTCGCAACAAGGCCTTGTTCGCGGCCGGCGTCGAGAGTTTTGCCAACTCAAAGTCCAGGCGGCTCAAGGACATGTTGAGCGAGAAGGAAAAAAATCTCGAAAAAGATCTCGCTGACGACGTGGAAAAGACCTTCGAGAAACAGCACGCACAGCGGCGCAATTTGTTCATGTGAAGCATTTATCCGTTCTCCCAAGGTTTAAATCGCCTCGGTCGCCATTGATCGTCGCAAATGAGGCCGTTCAACGTCGCATCGTGGCGAGAGGATTTCAAGGATCGGGAGATCTCGCCGGAAAACCTGGACCGGATCGTTAAGCCGGGATCCAGGTTGTTCCTTGGCAGTGGTTGCTCCGAGCCGGTTCTCTTGACGAACCAGCTCGTTAAGGAAAACTGGAAATACCCGGATGTCCAGGTATTGCACTTCTTTTCCTTGTCGAACCAGAAATTTTTCAACAAGCAGAACCCTACCAGCTTCCGTCACGTCAGCATGTCGATGATAGGCTCGCCCGAGCTGCGTCAAGCCATCCACGATGGCCTGGCCGATTTCGCCCCGATAAGCACCGCGGAGATCCCGCGCATGATCACGGAGCAGAAGATCCCCATCGACGTTGCCTTGATCCAGGTGGCCCCGCCAGGCCGTAATGGCTTTTGTTCCCTCGGCATCAACGTCGATATCAACCAGGCCATCATGAAGGCTGCCAAGACGGTCGTTGCACACGTGAACCCGTCGATGCCGAGGACGCTCGGGAATTCATTCGTGAAATTCCAGGATCTCGATTATTTCGTTTACAAGGATCAACCGCTGCTCGAAGAACCGCCGTTCGAGCCGGATGACGTACACGCGAAGGTCGCTCTCAACGTCTCCCGCCTCATCGAGAACGGCTCGACCATCAACATGGGCACTGGCAAGACCTGCTATTTCTTGCCGCTGCACCTGAACCAAAAGCAAGACCTTGCCTTGTACGGAGAGGTCTTCCCTGAGACTATCATCGGGCTCATTGACAATGGCATCGTGAATTGCGCCAGGAACTATTATCCAAATATCGTGACATCGTTCATCATCGGTACACAAAAGTTCTACGATTACGTGCACGAGAATCCGTTTTTCAGCTTTCAACCGACGGAATTCATTCTCAACATCGAGAACATCATGAAAAACCGCAAGCTCTGCTCGATCTACGGCGCGCTGGCCGTCGACCTCCTCGGGCAGGCATCGAACCACCTCGGCACCACGTTGGTCAGCGGAACCGGCGGCGAACCAGAGTTCATGCGCGGTGCGGCCTTGTCCCACGGAGGAAAGGCGATCGTCGCCCTTCCGAGCACGACCGCCGACGGCAAGACGCGCATCGTCCCGTTTCTTCCACCAGGGCCCATTGGTCTCCGCGACATCGACGTGCACTACGTGGTCACCGAATGGGGCATCGCCTTCTTGCACGGCAAGACGATCCGGGATCGCGTGCTCCAGATGATCTCCATCGCCGCGCCGGAGCACCGGGCGTGGTTGCTGGAGAAAGCCAAGGAGCTCAACTACGTGTTCAAGGATCAGATCCTCCCCGCGACGAAGGACGGCGTCGCCGTGATCTGCCCCGACATTAGCTGGACCTACATAACGACCGACAAGGCCCCGGTCAACTTCAGGCCGGTGAAGCCGACCGACGAGCGCCTTCTCCAGGAAATGTATTACCGGCTCTCCGAGAAGGACCGGATGCACCGGTTCTTGTCGCATCGCAAGATCTTCTCGCACGAGGACATCCAGGCACGCATGGCGTGCGACTACTTGACCCGCATGTTGATCGTCGGCACGATCGGCACGGAGAAAGACTTGCGGGTGGTTGCCGAGGGTGCCTATTACCTCGAGCCGAACACGAACCGCGCGGAGATCAGCGTCACGGTGGACTCGGAAATGCGCGGGCAAGGCCTGGCATACCATATCTTCGAGAAAATGATCGAGCTCGCCAGGGAACGCGGCATCGGAGGATTATTTGGTGAAATATCATCTGACAACACGGCGATCTTCAAGATCCTCAACAAGCTGCCATATAAGGTCGTGTTCAAGCAACACGAGGAAACATTTGAATTCTCGTTCAATTTTGCGGACGTGAAGGGCGAGAAAGGTGAAATCATCAAGAATTATCGACATGATATTTGATCCAAAGTCCACGATGCCAGGCGATTTGTCTACGGGGCAAAGGTGTGGCTGCATCAAATTTCTTAAGGCGATGGAAGTCACCTAGATGATCGTGGCATCGACGAACGAGCCGGCGGAGCCCTTGAATACGAAGTGGAAACAAGGCGTTTTCATCCGCATGAGCGCCATCACCAACATGCTGGTCTGGGGGGCGCTGGTGGGGCAGTACATCTACTACATCCTGGCGTCAGGCGCCTTGTTCATTGCCATACTCGGTGAATTTTTCATCGTGTGCCTCGGGTTGTTGCTTTCCTACGCGACCTTTGTTCTCTCGAGGAAAAACTCGCTCTTCTTGCGGATCCTCGCAACCATCATGCAACTTCTCTTCCTCATCATATACGCCTTCCTCGTGGCATTCATCAATGGCCCGTTCACCATCCCGCTGCTCATCATCGAGGTGGGGCTCGCGGCGCTCAATTGCCTCGGGTTCTTCGACCACCTCGCGGGGAACAAGAGGATCATCACGGGTCGATGTCGCCTCGGGAATCTGTGGCCGTCCCGCAAGGCGAAAGCCTTGCCGGCAATCGCCATCGCCGTCGTGGTGGCCCTCGGCGTCGCCTCGCTTAATTCGTTCTGGGTGACCATCCCGATACGGGCGCCCGATGGCACGACGACCACGAGCAGCTTCTGGGGGGGGGCCCGGACCTGTTCACCACCACTATCTCGAGCGACGTGTTACCAGTAGACAACTATACATTACACGTCGCGCCGGTAGACTTGCCAACACCGCCTGCCAGTTACGGGAACGGGTCTCTTTGTTACGTCGTCCACGTCTACCAGGGCGGGAACCTCACGAAAGATTACATGGACTATATGGACGGTGCCAGGTCGTACCCCAACGGAACCATCGTGCTCGCCGATCCGCTGCCATCGACAACCGTAGCCGTGAATGTTAATTTTTCCTACGTGCAAAATTGGCAAGTCTTGCAAATGCTGGGGAACACGAACGCGACGGTCATCGTGAACTGGTTCGGATCCTATGTCGACGATCCGAACCCCTTCCACCACATCCGGGACACGTATTATTGTCAACTCTTCGATCATTGGCACGTCAATTTTTTCATCCAAGTCGATGCATTCAGCGAATATTCCAACGTGTTTAATTATCTAAACGTCGTGCCACGAGCAGACCGGACACTGGACTGGGGGATGCAGTGGCAGCATTTCCGGGGCGTGAGTTTCGACTGCGAGCAAGAGGGCTATCCAATGGCCGCGGGCAGCCGGCCGGGGTCGCCTCCCTTGTTCCCTGGAACGCTCATCCCCGATGAATGGGGGAGCTGGCGCCAGACGTGGTACTGGATGAACAACGTGAACGAGACCATGTTCGCGCAAGCAAGGGCGGCTTACGATGGCGTCTACCGGCACGCGCTGGCTCTCGGGAAGGAAGTCGAGATCGTGCTGGGGCCAAGCGACTTGAGCGAGTACGTCGACGGTGACGAGGATTACCACTCGAACCCGGCTATCCCCTTCACGGCCATGCCGAACGTCCGCTACTCGCAGATGTCATACCACGACAACGATCCGAACGGGCAATTCGCGCTGTACCGCGACTGCGTGGAGCAATTGCGCCAGCTCGGGGCCCGCGGCTCGGGGATCTTGACCGGCTGGATCCATGACGAGGCCAAGTACTACACGCCGGACGAGGCCGGCTTCCAGCACTACGTGGACGACTGTCTCGTCGCGCAAGCGGCGGGCATAACCGAGATCTTCCACGCGCCCCTCTACAACATCCAACACGAGTGGGGAGACGATGCGATCCTGCGGTTACATGACGCGTTAAACAACAGCGTGAAAAAAACGTTCACTATAAAGGTGATCCAGTTCACGAACTATTTCTTCTGGGATTTCTGGAAGAATTTCAACAAGCCGGGGCTTTTCATTTTTTTACTCTGCGCGTTCGCGGCCAGCATCTTGATCGAGGTTCTTATAAAATTACACCCGATCGGCCGTCCGATCCGGATCTATTCTTGTGAATAGGAAAGATAGGGAATCTTAGGAACAAAGTTCGCGTGAGCTATTAATGCCTAGGCCTTCGAGCCACGTTTTAAATACCGCAAACCCATGTCCGAGAATAAGTCTTGCCAGCCGGAATCGAGCGCGGGATGCTCGTCGAATCCCCCTCGTTCTGGACGGCGCGGGTGGCCGATTCCCTTTTCAGTCGGGCGCTCGCATTTAATCAACAAAACCCTTGAATAAACAAATCCGTGAGTGCACATGTCTGCCACGTTCAAAACATTGTTGAAAGGACTTCTAAACGCGTCGATGTTCGACAGCTTTGTCGGAAACTACCGCACGACGATGGCCAACTATAACTTGTTGGAAAACGCCGAGGACGCGTTTTACTGGACGTTCCATACACAAGTGAGGACTCTCTTCAACACTTACTTCAAGCTCACTGTGAAAGGTATGGAGAACGTACCCATGCATTGCCCCATCGTCTTCGCGCCGAACCATTCCTCCTTCCTCGATCCGATTGTCGTCTCGGCGAGCGCAAGTTTCTGGCAAATTCATTGGCTCGGTAAATTTGAGCATTTCAACGAAGATCCGATCGTCAAGTCGATTTTTTCCATGTGGAGTGCCATTCCCATCCAACGCGGCAAGAGCGACCAGGCGGCGCTCAACAAGGCCATCGCCATCCTGAAATCGGGAAAACCAGGCCATTGCATCGGGATCTTCCCGGAAGGCACTCGTTCACTCGACGGCCACATCGGGAAGCTGCACAATGGCGCTGCCAAGCTCGCCGTCACGACCGGCGCGACCGTCGTTCCCGTCGGGATGGTCGGTATGATACGCGCCTTGAAGAAGGGCTCGATGCTCCCGAAGTCGGTGCCCGTCGATCTCGAATTCGGGAAACCGATCTACACGAACCACATCAAGGGCAAGCAAGATGATTGGGGCCTCGTGACCGATGTGACCAGGCAGATCGAGGCGGAACTCAAGCGCATCGTCGGCGACCGCAACGTCATCAACAATTAATCGCCTCCTTTTTTCCCCTATCCTTCACTTCACGAGAGTAATAACCGAAAGTTGATGGCATCATGGCACAAAATCCAGAAAAACCTGCCGGCAGCCGCGTCGTCTCGTCGCAAACGCTGTCATCCTTGATCGACGAGAGCTTGTTCTCCGTGTATAAAATCATCGAAGCGGTTGGATTGGCTACCGCATTCAAGCGGAGCTCGTGGAACATCGGCACGGGCGCCTTGAAGGAGGTCCTCAAGAACATCTTCAACCTCAAGGTGCACGGCAGGGAGAACATCCCAGCGACTGGGGCCGCGATCACGTGCGTGAAATCGTCCTCGGGCGCCTACCCGTTCCTCGCGTGGGTCGCCGTTGCAGAATCGCAGAACCGCATCCTCCACCAGGCATTCGACATCGAGTTTTTCAAGATCGTCGGGCTCCGTTCGGTGCTCAACTGGCTTGACAGTATCGAGGTTGTCGAAGGCAACATCGTAGGGCCTGAAAAAGAAAGGATCAAGAGTTATATTCGTGATAACGAGCTGATCGGCCTGTCGGTGGAGAACGTCAAGCAATCGGGCGATAAAGAGGAGGCCGTCCTCTCGATCGACATGATCGAGATAGCCAGGGATGCCGGTGTCCCGATTATACCTGTCCAGATCTCGAACGCCGAGGGCGTGGTCGATGCCAGGGCGCGCAAGGTCTCGCTCAACAAGAAGATCGCGATCGCGATCCTCCCGCCCTACGTGAAGCATCTTGACAAGAATGCCTCGGTAAAAGATTGCCTCGTCGAACTCAGGGAGCTGGTCACGCCGAAGGAATAGTAATCGGGTTTCCCTTTTTTTTCGTGCCAGGACTAAAAATGAGCATTTATCTTGAGCCGAGAAGGGCCTTGCCACCTTCCAGACCGAGCTTGAGGGCGGTGATGTTCACGTCGGCGTCGCGTAGTTCCCGGCGGATGACCTTCTCGCACGTCTCCATCGTGAAATCGAAGATGCCCGTCGCGAGTGCGAAGCCGAACATTACCATGTTCATCTTCTGCGCATCGTCTAGCTTGGCGATGGCGAGCTCCGTCGCGTTTATAAAACGCACCTTGCGTGCATCGCCGCTGTAACCGACGAGTATCGCCTTTATCTCGTCCAAGCCCGGGTAGGTCTCCTTGCCAGCCGTTACCATTATGGGCGGTATCGTGCGATCGTTCACGACGAACGTGGTCTTGTCCGAGGCGAATTGCCCCGCGTTACGCAGCACCTCGATGGGCTCGAAGCCGATGACGAGATCAGCGTCACCATAGCAGATGATCGGGGAGAAGATGTTCTCCCGGAAGTTTGGCGACTCTTTCCGTTGCAACCGGCAATGGCTGGATATCGCGCCCTCGCGCTGGGCGAGGCCGTGCATCTCCGAGCCGAAGACGCCCTCGTAGCCCGATTCCGCGGCGATGAACTCGACGAGCCGCTTGAGCGTGATCACGCCTTGCCCCGCCGTGCCGACGATCACGACGTTGATGATGCGGGTATCGTCGTTGTCGCTCATTGCTTCTCGATCCTCCGCAGCTGTAGCCTCGTGTCAAGGTGAGGATTGAACGCGGTCCGCTTGATCCGGTTGTGCGGGCAGATCTGCTTGCAGACCGAGCACGAGCTGCAGCGATCCTCGTCGATTCTCATGACCGTCATGCCCGTGACATCGTCGGTCGTCCGCCGCATGGCCGGGCATGAGAGCATCTCCGTGCATTTCTCGCACAGCACGCAATTGTACACCTGGTATGCATCGTAGGCGTATTGCTCGTTTCTAGACTTCAGCTTGCGCCGCTCGGCGTCGTATCCCCGCTTGGCCATGAGGGCGCATTCCCGCTGGCAGAGGATGACCTTCAAGCCTTCTTGCTTGAGCCCGTCCTGTATCGCGCGGACGGTCTTCTCGACCTCGAACGGGTCGACAGTCTTGATCCACTTGACGCCCATCGATGATATGAGCGGCTCGAACGAGATCTTACCCTTGCCGACGGGGGGCTGGTGGCCGGTCATGGCCACCCAGCGGTTGTCGAAGACGATCAGGAGCACGTTGGCGTCGTTGGCGATGGCATCGGCGAGGACCGGCAGCCCCGTGTGCATCAAGGTCGAGTCGCCGATCAAGGCGATGATCTTGTCATCCGTCTTCTTGGACAGTCCGATCGCCGCGCTCAAGCCGCCGGACATGCAGATGATGAAATCGGACATCTTCAGCGGCGGGTTGATAAGCATCACGTAGCAACCGATGTCGCCGGCGATGATCGTCTTCGGATCGGTCAAGTCCTTCGTCGCTTTCTTGATCGCCATGCCCATCGCACGCTCGGGGCAGCCAGGGCAAAAGGTCGGGTAACGGGAGGGGATCCTGGCCTTGTAGGAGTTGAACGTGTCCTGGGATCGCTGGACCCGGGCGCTCGGCGTTCTCCCCGTGAGCTTCGCGATGCAGCTCGCGACGAGCCCCGTGGAAAACTCGTTGAACCGCGGGAATACCTCGCCGCCAACGATGGATGCGGTGATCCGGTGTTTTTGTGCGATGGACCGGATGTCCACCTCCAAGAAAGGCTCCAGCTCTTCCACGACGATCACCTGGTCGAGATCCTTCATGAACGACACGATCTCGTCCTCGTTGAGGGGGTACGTGATGCCGAGCTTCAGCACGGGCACGTCGTCGAGACCGAGTTGATGCAAGGCCTCCATGGAATAGCCGAACGGTATGCCGTAGGAGATAAGGCCGGTCTTCGCATCGCCCGGGAAGGCCTTGTTGAGGCCGAAAGATGGAACATCCCTCGTGAACGCGTTGATGCGCTCGTAGAGGCGGACGTGGTTGTTGATCGCGTACGGCGGGAGCGAGCAGTACTTGCTCGTGCTCCTCGCGAATTCGCCCTTGGGCCTTGGAGGGAGCTTGAAGTCCCCGATCTCGACCTTGCCGCGCGAGTGCGCGCTGCGGGTCGACGTGCGGAAGTAGACAGGGAGGTCGTACCTCTCGGACAAGTCGAACGCCAGCTTGATCCAGTCGTGGCATTCCTGCGGGGAATGCGGCTCGATCATGGGCGTGTGGTGCATCCACGTGAAGAACCGCTCGTTCTGCTCGTGATGGCTGCCCAGGGAGCCTGGATCCGAGCCGACGACGAGCACGAGCGCACCTGGGTTAGGTCCAGCGAGGGTAATCGAATGAAGCGCGTCGGATGCCACGTTCATGCCGACATGTTTCATTGGATTGAGGGCCCGAATGCCAGCCCACGCTGCGCCCGCGCAACTCGACGTGGCGACGGCTTCATTCACGGACCAATGATGTACGATGTATTCTTGCAACTCTGGCTGCTGTTCTAAAATATCTTTGAAAGTTTCCCCGATATCACTAGTCGGCGTGCCCGGATATTGCGCGATGAAACCCACACATGCCTCGAGGCACCCTCGAATGAGTGCTTCGTTGCCGAGGAACAGATATCGTTCCCCCTTCCTTGCTTGCGGGCTGAACCGGGCATCAATCGCCATGCTAGTCTTTCTCTCTGAGTATCGTGAATGTTAAGTTCCCGACGGCATAAAAGATTCCACGTGGGGGATTATTCGGGAGGTACCGATGGCAAGGTAAAATACGTGCGATGTAGTTAGTATAGCGATGAACCTCACGGGGGCACGATAATCATGCTAATCAAGAACATCACGGCTATCGATACCGAGGACGAGTACATCAAGGTTTCTGGGGAAGAAACGCTCCTGGAAATCGCCAAGAAGCTGGTGGGCTCGGAAAAATGCAATGCCGCAAACGAGGGGGAGATGTGCACGCCCATACTCGCCGCTTACGTCATGGAGGGCGCGAAACCAGTCGGGGTCATCCATACGGACGACTTGATCCGGGCGACGATCGTGGAAAGGAAGGACCCGGGAAAGACGCGGGCAAGGGACGTCATGGAAAAGCCAGCTTGTATCTCGGAAACCCACGAAGTGAAGGAAGCTATCAATCTATTGCTCGATGAAGGCTTGTTGACGCTTGCCGTGATGGACGGGGACGAATTGAAATGCGTGCTCTCCGTGTACGACGCGATCCAGCTGCGTGAAGCCATCGCGGACGATTTGTGATGATAAATATTGGAGGAACCCGCAACGAGCCAGGAATTGAAAGAAAAAGTCCTTGACCTCTTCAAGCAGATTCGTGATAGCCCATTCGGTAATACCGAATGGTTTTTCCTATCGAACCTCGCCCAGAGAGTCGCGCTCGTGCGGGGTTTCCAGCATCTGCTCTCGCTGGAGGACCTGAACATCACGCTGTTCCCGCACCAGGAGGAGGGCGTGCTGCGGGTACTGCAGTCGATGCAAGGTAGCGCGTTGCTGGCCGACGAGGTCGGCCTGGGCAAGACCATCATCGCGCTGACCGTCCTCTCCGAATTGAAGATACGCGAGCTCGTCAAGTCCATCCTCATCGTCGTCCCATCGTCTCTCATCGACCAGTGGCACGACGAGTTCACCGACAAGTTCAACATGGAGATCCCCGTCGTCGCCACGAGCAAGCAGCGTTTCGATATCGACCAGCTCATCACGACCATTCCTCTTTTCACCAGGTATCCAGAAAAATTCACGGGTCGGCCATGGGATATGGTCATCGTCGACGAGGCGCACCGCATCAAGAACAGGGACTCCATCGCGTGGAAGAACTTGAACATGCTGCAAAAGAAGTACATGCTCCTGCTCACCGCCACGCCGATGGAGAACTACCTCGAGGACATCTATAGCCTCGTGACGCTCCTCAAGCCCATCTTCGGCTCGTATAGGCAGTTCCGGAAGCAGTTCGCCGTGGGTGGCGACCCGCGGGCGTGTAAAAATCCCCTGGAGCTGCGACGCCGCTTGAACGACGTCATGATCCGTCGCAAGCGCGACGAGATAAAAGGGCTCTTCTTTCCCGAGAGGAACGCAAACACGTTACGATTCGATCTCGATATAGACGAAAGAACATTCTACAAGTCGGTCACGGATTACGTGAGCACGTCTTATAGCGAACTGGAGACGGTCGATGCCGCGAGTGCTACGGAACTCGACCGGATCGCGGCCAAATACAACATTACTCGTGACCGGTTCTTTTCACGAAAGATTTGGATGCACAAGTTCACGCTCATGCTTCTCCAGCGCCGGATTTGTAGTAGCGCCCTTGCTGTAAAGCGGACGGTCGATAAGCTCCTTGAGAATCGCGAGCGTGGTAGGTTCGATCCCGACACCATTCCCGTTATGCAAGCCTTCTCCCAGCTTGGCGACTACCTCTCGCGCAGGGAGAGTTCCAAGATGGCGGTCGTGCGCAAGATTGTCGAGCGGATGCCTGGCAAATGTGTAATATTCACCGAGTTCGCTGATACTCTCGATTACATCAAACCTTGGCTCGAAGCCTCGGGATTCAACTATATATCCTTCAGTGGTGAGCTATCATCTGCCCAGCGCGCGGAAGTCATCCGAAAGTTTAAGGAAGAGAAGCAGATCCTCGTGAGCACCGATGCTGGCTCGGAAGGTCTCAATTTACAAGTCGCTGATTCGCTTATCAATTTTGACTTGCCTTGGAATCCTATGCGCGTCGAACAGCGTATCGGCCGGATATACCGGCTCACGCAAAAGGCAGAGAAGGTGAATATTTTCAACCTTGCTTCCAACAACACGATCGAGGCCTACCTCCTAGACGTCCTGTTCCAGAAAATCGGCGTGTTCCAGACGATCCTTGGAGACTTGAGCTCGATCCTCGGGTCGCTCGTGAACTCGACCGCCGACGGCAGCGGCACGCAGCTCGAGGCCGAGATCATGAAGTTCTTCGTTAAATATGGCCACTCTGAGAAGCTTCGAGCGGAGTTGGAGGCCATGATCTCCCCCGTCGTCGATAAAATAACCACGCAAGATGACATTTCCAAGAACGTCCTCGACGTTGAATCCCTCGTAGATAAATATTGAGTAATTTCCATGACCGAGACCGGCACCCCCGCACGGACGCCCCCCGCCCGACCCCCCGAGGCGGGTGCTCCCGCTCCCCCTAGCACAAGGCTCGCTCGGGAGGACTTGAAGGCGCTGTTCAAGCGGTATTATGGGCTGCTCGGGTTCACGGTCAACGAGCGCGACGGTCGGCTCGACGTGCTCGAGTCGGGCTCCTCGAGACCACATTTTTCATTCGTGTTCGACCGGAAATCGCTGGTACGGAACCAGGATTCGAAGCTAGTCACCTTCAACAGCCAGGAACTCGAGACAATCATCGACACGATCAAGGACAAGGGACGGATCGCCAGGGCCTACATGCCGTTCGAATTCGATCCCAAGGGCGAGTTCCAGAGGGCGCTCGAGCAGTTGCAGGCGAAATCCGGCATGGTCCGAGCCCCGGGGGGTTTCGTGAACAACGGCACGATCCACCTGGTTAGGCACTACATCGGGTATGTCCCGTTCCTCATGTACATCAGCAAGGTCGACTTCAGCTCGGTCGACGCGTCGACCGAGATCGAGCGCATGACCATCCCGCTCATCGATCAAGCAAAATTGCCAGACAAGACAAAGCAACAAATCGCCTACTACGTCGATAAACTCAACAAGTTTTTCGATTCAGAGCAGTCACGCCTCGTGAACCACATGCCCGTGGCGGGAGAGCTGTTCGAGATCCCGGAGGAGCAGGTCGATGTGCTCGTCGAGGAGGCAACCCCGAAGCTCCTGGATGGCATCAAGGCACGCACGGGCCAGGTCGAGGGCAGGCTGCAAGCCCGGCTCCAGAAGGAGATGGGCATCCTGGAGAACTACTACAAGCAATTGAAATCGGAAACAACCGAAGCCATCGAGGCAGCGCAAGAGAAACGGAACAAGGAGAAGGTTGCGGAACTCGAGCAACAACTCGAAGCCATCGAGAAGGAGCAGCAATTCAAGAAAGGGGAATTCGAGTCGATATATCGCTTGAGCACGAAGTTCGAGGTGCTCGGTGCCGCGGCCATCTATGTCCCGATTTTCTTCCAGTTCCAGTGCAAGATCAAGTCGGTCTACGGCGACATCGATTACACGCTCGATTACAACATCTTCGACAAGGAGATCGTGCCGCCGATATGCACGTGCGGGAACGCCATCTATCAGGGCCACGTTTGTAGCAATCTCCACTTTGCATGCACGGGCTGCACGGGCGTCTGCGCCGAGTGCAAGGCCGACATCTGCTCCGCGTGCAAGCCGAAGCGGTGCAAGGAATGTAGCGCGCTGCTTTGTACCACGCATGCCATAGAATGCGATTGCTGCGCTGATGATGAAATCGAGAAACGGTGGACGTGCCAGGCACATTCAGAACGTTGCGGACTCTGTGGGAAAATGACATGCACGGAATGCCGTGGACAATGTTGGGAATGTCATCGGATTGTATGCAAGTCGTGCGGCATCTATCAATGTAAATCTTGCACGCGGGTGCTTTGTGCCGACCACGCACGAGAATGCGTTCGGTGCCTGGACTCGGGCACGAAAAAGCGCTGGTCATGCGCAGATCACGCCAGGAAATGTGTTTTTTGCGGGGCAAATATATGCTTGGAATGCGCCTACACGTGCACCACGTGTAGAAGGAAATTTTGCGATGTTTGCGGGGTGCACAAATGTCATGTTTGTGGGAACGATATGTGCAGGGATCATTCCCACGAATGCCCCTCGTGCGCGGAGAATGGGGAGAAAAACCCGTGGGCTTGTCAATTACATACGTTCAAGTGTAGCTTTTGTAACAAGGACTACTGCTCGCAATGCATAGAACAATGCTTGATATGCGGGAAAAACACTTGTACAACATGTGGTCACCGCAAATGCCGGATTTGCGGCAAGCAGCTGTGCATGGATCATGCAGTTTCTTGCCACTCATGCGTCGCGGAAGGGAGCAAAAACCCGATTGTATGCCCCGAACACGCGGCGAAATGCGACATTTGTGGCCAAGCCGCATGCAAGCAACACTTGTCTGAAAAATGTGCGGTTTGCGGGAAAATATCATGCTCGACGTGCGGATCCTTCAAGTGTAAATTTTGTGGAAGGCCCTTATGCAAGCAGCACGCGCACGAGTGCGCCGTATGCAAAAATAATATCGAGATCAATGCATGCGTTTGTAACGAGCACCTGGCACGCTGCCATATCTGTGGAAAGGACGTGTGTGTTTCTTGCTCAAGTAAATGTGTCAAATGCGGTCGCATCACGTGTAACTCGTGCGGCAATATACATTGCAAGGATCTATCTTGTTTGAAGAGTCTTTGCATTGACCATGCAGTCGTGTGTGACAAGTGCAAAGAAGCCGGAAAAAAAGATCTATATTCTTGCGCCGGCCATGTCGTCACGTGTGAAGTATGCAAGCACAATCTCTGCCTCAAGTGCGAGCCGGGCATCGCACGTTGCGCTATCTGTGGGAAAGCTATCTGCTCAGATTGCCGGCCGCACCGGTGCAAGGATTGCAGCAATGCGGCGTGCGACGATCATCACGGGGAATGCTCGATATGCAAAGCCACCGGGAGATCGGCGATAGAAACGTGCGCCGATCACACTTACACGTGCACTGCATGCGGAAAAAAAGTTTGCAAAGAGCATTCGATCGTGTGCAAAGCATGTCAAGATATCTTTTGCACAAGCGAGCAATGTAGCAGTGCATCGGGCGATTCATGCATTCCTCACTCCTTCATCTCGGCCTTGGATGGAACCCGACATTCCATAACGGATAGAAAAGTCTGCGATTTGTGCAACCTTGCCTATACGCAAGGCCAGATGATAACCACGAACGGGTTTTCTTATAAGCATGTCTGCAACACTTGCGCGAGCGCGACGAAAGAGAACTTCTACCTATACATGCGACGCACGGGGAACGTGTTCGCGTTCCCGGATTTCTTGCACGTCCCGGGCGATCCGGGTCCCGTCAAGGTCGTCGTCAACGACCGGCCATTCACCATCCCGGGGAACCAGCGGAACGTGTTGATGGCTGAGAACGCCCTCGCGCTCATCTTCCTGTTCAGCTTCCATGGCAACAACCACACCCTTGTTCACGTGAAAAGCACGGGCTTCGAGGTCTTGTACACGAGGCCCGGCTTGGGGAGCCAGATCAAGGGCCGGCTCGCGAAGGGCGGGATCGACCGGGAGATCGTGTTACAGAAACCATCAATCACGCCAGCCACCGCTGCACCAAGGGAAAGTGGCCAGCAAGCCGAGGACAAGCCAACCACGTCCCCGCAGGGACAAGATGCACCCCCGCGCTTGTTGGCACGGGCACCTCGCCCTCCACTTCTCCAAGCAGAGAAGTTGTTCAAGGCATCTATCCGCATCAATCTCGACATGCTCCAGCGGGTCTTGAAACTGGGAAATGAAGAGTTTAACACATGGATCATCGAGAAAGTTTCTGAGAATGGTCTTTTCATCGAGTCCTCTAACGTGATCGTCGAAAAAACCGATGTTCCGAAGTTTCTAAAATACATCGAGGCGTTCCTTTCAAAAAGGTGAACGGGCGTGGGTGGAAAAAAATACACGGTCGTGTTCAACAGCAAGAGCCGGAGCTCGGCCATCCCCGAGGCCTTGAAGATAGCGTATCGCCACCGGTACGAGAGCGGGGAGGACGGGTATTTCCACGTGCTCTTCGAGAGCTGGGACGACGATCTCGGCAAATTGCTAGACCTTGTCGAAGGACTCAAGGGCACGGTGTTGATCGACCACAACGGCCGCAGCTATGCCTCCAAGTCGCAGCTCGAATCGATAAAAGAAATCGAGAAGAGAAAAAAGCAACGATTGGAGAAGGAAATAGAGGAAACCAAACGGAGGGTTAATTTTGAAAGGGAGCACAGGCAGCGGCGCCTCGTGGAGCAATCGCAAGAGAGATTCAAGCATGACATCGTACGCGCGGAAAAAGAAATACAGAGACTGCAGAGGGATGTCAAATATTATGAGAAGGAAAGGCGTGATGCACGATCAAAGAAGAGCGGCCATTTAGCTGGCGTTATCTCGATTAGGAGCCTGCATTGCGTCATCTCGCTCATCCCGTTTATCGCGATGGAATATGCCAGCTCCTTTATATCGGCCTCCGATTTTGCGTTCTTGACCGTTTTCGTCAACATATTCGTTAGGAGCTGCTTTGCCCCCATCATCGTTATCTTGTTCAATGCGTGGGGAACTGCGCGCAAGAAGGAAATGAAAGCGAATGACATGAGAGAGAACGCCTTGAAGAAGCTGAAAGAATTGGCCAAGACACCCCCAACCGAAATCCCCGAATCCCTCATGGTTCCCGAGACGCTCGGGAAGATCCTCCAGAAGGGCTTCTCGATACGAATGAAGGACGTCCGGGCACTGCTGGGCATGGAACAAGAGGCTTTCGACACGGCCATCGTCGACATGGCCATCGAGTACGGGTTTTGGATAGACGGGGACAATCTCGTGTTCGACGCCGGCAAATATGATATGTTCATGGACAAGGTAAGGGAGATCTTCGGAATGCGCCAGCTACTCGAAAGGATTTCTGGCTCGATGACCGAAAGGGGGCGGGTTTTCTTGAGCGATCTCAAGGAATTCACGCGGCTAGATGCGGGTTCGATGGACGATCAAGTCATCGACTGGACGACCGAGTTCGGGTTCAAGATCGACGGCGACGAGCTCGTGCTCGATCCTCAAAAGGCGGCCGGCTTCATCAGCGTTCTCAAGGCGTTCTCGCCGCAAGCCGCTCTTTTAACGCCCCGGGATAAAGGAGTCACATAGTCGACCGCCAATCGCCGGAGATCCGGCTCACAAGATGAGGACAATACGCTAGGCGTTCGCTTCGATCAGTGGTTCGTTCATCATTTACTCGGCGTCGACGATGACAATATTCCAGTCTCCTCGCTAAATGATGCATATAGAGCAATAGTACGTCAAGCATGTACCATTGCAGGTATCCAGACGACTGGCGATTGTGTAGTCCAAAGTGCCGAAAATGACCGCATCATCCGTCGCTGGTTCATGCTCTATGCAGGCCAATACGGGAACCTCGTGCATAACTCAATCGGGAATGTTCTAGATTTTCGCACGTGGGCACTCGGATTGAACCCGGCTATAGACATCGATGAGTTGTCGGTCGACGGGCGATTCGATTTATTCGTGCAGTACGCCACTGGTATTTGCCACGTGCGGCCTCCATAAAAAGATCTTTGAGGGTTCTCATCTCTTCCATCTTTGCTACATCCTTGCATTTTTTATTGAAATTCGATGATGCGAGTTCCATCGATAAATATATAAGATTGTGCAGCAATATAGTATTTATGGATGAGGATCATGGCGGCATCGAGGATTATATTTGGGCGCCGCGGTATTTGGCGCTCGTGCGTGCCGCCAAGGAATACAAGGGGCGATTTCCCGTGCATCGTATCGGTGCATCAATTGCTGGACCAGGTGCACTTGCATTCACACCGGATTGCAGATATCTCGCCACGGGAGGAAGTAATGGCGTCAGCTTGATCGATTTCCTCTCTGGGAAGCGAATGCGCCAGTTGTCTTGGGATGGAAGGTTGCACGGTGGCGTCAATTCCGATGTAAAAGACTCGCAGCGTGTAATTCGCAGCGTTGCCTTCACGCTTGATGGACGGGCACTTATCGCTGGCGATCGAAAGGGTAATATTTACGTATGGGACATGGCCACGGGGTCATTGCGCTGGTACAAGGACGGCACGAAGAAAGGAGAAGGGCACGGCGACACGGGTTGGCCACTATCCGGCGCGGTCGTTGCAGCATCGCCAGAAGGGAGCCTCGTGGCGAGTAGCGGAGGCGACGGGTTCGTGCGGGGATGGGATGTCATGACGGGAGAAATGCGAGGCGAGGTCGAACTTGCTACTGCTGGACGCCCTTATGTGCCGTGGCGGGGCGCGCCAACTTTTACCTATCCGTACGATAGAGGTCGTTGTAGTATCTATGACGTGCACAACGTACGTTCCTGGTTCGGCGTGCATTCGTTGGCGTTCTCGCCTGACGGTCGATGGATTGCTTGTGGAATGGGCGAATTTGATGATGTCGTCGATCCAATCCTGGCCGTCGACACGCGAGAATGGACAGCGATGAACGTCGCAGAATTCCCTGTCCGGCGCGTGCCAGATTACGCGAGCGATGACCGACGAACGCACGAGATGGCATTTAAAACGACATGCCAGATTGGTTTTTCCGCCGATGGGCGCTGGCTCGTGACTTGTGGCGGTGAGGGTGCCCGGGCATACGAGGTCGTGGTGAAGATGGTATGTGAGGGTAATAGGGAACGTGAACGACTCCGACTCGCTGGGGGCGGCATCATCGGGTACGACTTGCGCAAGGAACTTGAAGAGGGCTGGGACGCGAAGAAAGGCGGGACCGGGGGGGCACAAGGTGCTACTTTTCTCGGGAAGACTGGTATCGTGGCCATATTACACGAGGGCGGGCTTGTGGAGGGCATTCATATAGAGGACGTCGCCCACGCGTGCGGCGGAAGGTTGGGCAGGCTGGAGAAGCCGATAAATCCTGGTGGTACTGTTCAATTAGCTACAAACGAGATCGTGGAGTCCGTGGTACCTTTATTCGTCGCAGCGAGCAATCCGGATGATTTCAACATGGGATTGGATGGGAGCATCGCCGCTTCGGCTGACGGACGCTGGTTATGCGTTGGATCTGAACATCGTGGTTGTATCATAATCGACCTCGCTTTGTCATATACCAGATGAGAGAATTACATTTTAAGTATTGATTAAGTCCGTAGATCCAATAAATCTACTACATTCCTTTTCTTTATAAACATGAGCTTGTTTTTTTTCGTTCGATGGCAAG
>Ga0172366_10001112_pt1 | contig 20858 bp, 13 predicted proteins | sample LakKivSesite69cm_FD_114533 | JGI IMG/M metagenome (GOLD analysis project Ga0172366, IMG submission 114533) | Sediment microbial communities from Lake Kivu, Rwanda - Sediment site 69cm | ecosystem: Environmental > Aquatic > Freshwater > Lake > Sediment | place: Rwanda: Western Province, Lake...
ATATCCTCCCTGTCCGCTCGCTCGTCCAGCAGCAGATCCACGATCCGCGAGGCCCCAATATTCCCTAATTTAACAATGCCAATCTTTACTACGTCCATAAGAGATCACGCTTCTACCGTAGGTCGGCACCAGATATAAAACCTATCGATTTTCACCGCGAACTGAGGGGGTTTGAAATAAAATGCACCATTACCCAGAATCTCCGAACCACATGAGCTCTTTCGGCAAAACCATCCCTTTAAGGGGAAAGGGGTTGGATTTACCGTCCTTCTCTCGCTCTTATTTGTTGATCTCCACAAATTGTTTCTTTGATCAAACTTTCTTTCATAAAGAAAGTTTAATGGGTGAGATACGCCACGACCGCCATCTCCTCTTCATCGACCGAATCGATCCGGACGAAGCCGTACCGTTCGAACTGCACCACGTTCTCGAGTTCCGTAGCGATCAGGAGCTCGCCGAGGCCTTCATCGATCCCATCGGGTCGCTTCACGGTCACGTGGATCCCACTCGACGGCACCCACTGGATCACCTGCATTCCTGCTGGCGGTGCCGGCTGGGTCGCGACATCAAGCACCTTGCCTACCAGGGGCTCTGTGCTCGCGATCTCCACGGTGCAGAGGTATTTCAACCGGAGCTTCTGACCCAGCTGTAAGGTCGCGGCATCCGTATCGGCAAGATGGACGATATTACCGGTCAGGAGCTCACGATACTCCTTGGCCGCGGGGTGCTTCAACGCCCGTGCCGTCAGATACTCCACTCCGTCTAACTGCATCTGGACCGGGTTCCGCACGAAGAAGTAGCGCGAGGCTTTTGGATCTACCATCTTCCGGTTCTCCGCATAGAGGTTCTTCATGCTCACCGCGATGTCCGTCTGCGTCACGCCGATGGAGACGAAGAATTTACGGATCGCCTCAGGCTGAAAGCCACGTCGTCGCAGCGCTCTGATCGTGGGCAGTCGCGGATCGTCCCAGCCCTCATACTCGCCCCGCTCGATCCGCCTCCGCAGGTCTGAGGTGCTGAATTTCCCGAACTCCTGCACCTTGATCTTCCCCCAGTGCATGGTGTGCGGATAAGTCCAGCCGAGGTGGTCGTAGAGGAACCGCTGCCGCAGCTCCGATTTCATGAGGTCCTTCCCGCGGATGATGTGTGTGACGCCGAGCAGATGGTCCTCGATCGCCGATTCAAAATCGAGTGTCGGCCACACCACGTAGCGGTCGCCAACCCGGGGATGCTCGTGCTTTAAGACGCGCAAGGCCACCCAATCGCGCAGCGCGGGATCGGGATGTGCCATCTCAGTCTTTATCCGCAGTACCGCCTCCTTCTCCTCATAGTCGCCGCGCACCATCTTCTCCCAGTGCGCAAGATTCTCCTCGATGCTCGCTGCCCGATGCGGGCAGGGCTGCCGCTGCTCTTTGTACTGCTTGAACGTCTCCGCGGGGCAGAAGCAGAGATACGCGCCACCTCGCTGAATCAGTTGCTCCGCGTACCGATAATACAGCTCCACCCGTTCCGAAGCCACGATCACCTCATCGGGTTCCGCGTCAAGCCACGCGCAATCCTCGAGGTACCAGATGTACGCTTCGAGCATTGGACGTTTTATGACCGGATCGGTATCATCGAAGCGGAGCATGAATTTCCCCCTGTACCGGCGCGCGTACTCCGAATTGACAATAATGCCCCGAGCGCTCCCGAGCGTCGCCGGACCGTTGGGGTTGGGCGCGAATCGCATCACGACCGGTGCGTCCCTGGCATGTGGTAACTCAGGCAGGCCACCCTCAACCCGCTTCTGCTCACCCTCCTTCAGCCGCACCTCCTCGAGGAGTTCTGGCGCCAGCCGGGTTAATTCCTCCAGTCGCTCCACCGTACTCAGTGACTCGACGTACGCGATCTCTTCCTGCACCAGCACGGCAAGCTGCTTCGCCTCTTTCCTCAATTCTGGCCGCTCCGCGAGCATGCGCTTCAGTACGACCTCTGCCTTCGGCGATGCCCCGTAGCGTACCGCATTCTGCAGTGCATAGTTCCGGATCGCGCCTCGTAGCTCCTCCATTCCCCGCATCAGTGCTCCCACGAATATGATGGTCTGTGCTTAGAAATACCTTCCGTTTCCGCGCACGCGAGCATCACCACCCCACCGCGGGCTATGGTAAGATGAAAAGCTGAAGATTTATTAAGATTAAATACCAAACATCGCTATCGTGACAAGAATGGCGGAAGCGGCCGTGAGGTGCGGCCTGCTACCAGTACTCATCTGCGGGCTGGTGCTGCTGAGCCTCCTGACACTGGTACCGCTCGCCGGGGCGATCTACTCCTTTGACGGCGTGCCCTATTCAGACAGGCTCGACCTGGTCGCTCACGGCACGTTGCGGGGCGGCGTCTACGTGGGCGAGAGTCGCGGGCTCGATTTCCCACCGTATGAGCAGCACTATCAACTGCCCGCGGGTATCGAGGTCAAATGGGCGCGGCTCTACGTCGGCGTCTGGGGCGGCACGGAGCGGTACGAAGGCTGGGTGCAGACAAGCTTTAACGGGCACGACCTTGGTAAAACGGCCCTCCGCGGGATTAATGACGAGAATCCGCACGTCTATTGCTCGAGCCACGGGGTCTATTGGGTCTACTACGACGTCACGGACACGGTAGTTCCGGGGCAGAACACGGGTGTTGCGGATACGAGCAGAGGCGAACGGGGCAGCAAACTCGACGGCCGGGTCTATGGCATTATCCTCGTCGCCGTCTATGAGGCGGAAGATGCGCCGGAAACCTCTTTTTGGGTCTGCGATGGTAATCCAAGCCTGCATGGTAAGGGCTGGGCAGGCTCAATTCCCTCGATCAATGATCTCGTTTCAGTGGACTTCAGCGGCGAGCTCAATCCCGCGAACGTCAACGCCGGACGAGTTACCGTGGTCTATCTTGCCGGGAATCCCGGCGAACCTGACTACCTGGAGTTCAACGGCGTGGGAATAGGCGGGAATGACGTGGCTGATAACCGTGCGGGTGTAACCTATGGCATTGATCTCAAAACCTTTGAGGTTACGCGGTATCTGCAGGCGGAAAATGAGCTCCGCATCCTCAGGGGTAAGGACATCAACGGGGACGGCATGATTGAGACGGACGATGAGGGCAATCTTGAAGGGGAATACTATATGCACCCGGTGCTTGCGGTTCTCGCCGTCGAGCACAAAACTGCGGAGCATACCACACCGGACTTCACTGTCACACTCGACTCGGCAGACCTGAGGGAAGGCGCAAATACGCTTCATGCGGTGGTGAGTAACTATGGCCGCCTGTACGAGAACAATCTCAAATTGACGGTCATTGTTGACGATTCTGAGCTTTATTCGGCTCTTCTTCCCCTGGATGCCCGTGGCATTGTGCAAGTGAGCATTCCCTGGACTGCCGTACAGGGGGCGCACACCATCACGGCGGAGATCGATCCTGAGAATGCGGTACCGGAATCGAACGAGCAGAATAATGTCTTCAGCGCCGAGGTTCAGATCGGTGGCAATCCGGATCTGTCGGTACGGATTCTGACGCCCGTGCGCTCCGGCACGGCACTGGTTAGCGGGCTACTCCTGGGGTTCCTCAGCGTTCTCCCCTTGCTTCTGGTGCTTTTAGCCAGACGGCATGGCAGCAGAGTTCCCGGGGTTCTCGTGATCTTTGGACTGCTCAGCGTCGCGTTAGTTACCTCCGGCTGCCTGGATGCGCAATCGGGAGGAGAGGCGCCCGCCAGTGGTGGCATGCTCAAGTATTCGGTTCCTGTTGAGGTCACGAACGAGGGTGAAATGCCCGCCGCGGACTTCGAGCTTGCACTCTACCTTGATGGTGAAAAAAGCGCGATCACCACGATCGACCAATTACAAGGCGGTGCGGCGGTTACCAAAACATTTTCTCTTGCGGTGACTGCAGGCCCGCACCGCCTCAAAGCGGTTGTGGATGAAGCGAACAAGATGAAAGAACCCCGGAGGGCGAACAATGTCGATGAGATCACCTTCACCTTTTAATCGCCTGATGCTCGCACTCCTCCTCTTCTTCTCCGTGCTCGCTCTTCTTATTACGCCCGCGCTGGGCTCGTATGCCGGCGATAAGCCACTGAACACCATTGCACACGCGGAAATTCGTGGCGCGGTGAGCTTCACCCTAGGTGATAGCACGTACAGCGGGCGACTCCTGCAGAACGATACGTATACCGTCAGCTTTGACACCGCGGCAGTACCAGGGAGCGAGGTGGAACTCGCGCGGCTCTACCTCTACTGGGTCTGGAGCCAGAGAGAGAACGTCGGCGTGTACCCCACGCTGGAACTATCCGCAAACCGTGAAGACCTGAGCCCGGTCGTTACTTACACGGATACCAAAGGCTTTGTCGGTCGCTACGACTACTACTCCGGCGTTACCGTCTGCGACTGTACGAACTCACTTGCCCGCGCGGATCGGGTCGCGGGGTCTTACACAGTGACCGTAACGAATACAGACCCGAACGGAAGCACGTTCAGCCTGCAGGGAATCGGGCTGCTGGTAGTAACCAACTGCCCACGGGAGGATCAAGACTGCCAGTACATCGAATACTGGATCAATGAAGGCTGCGACATGATCTATGCGGACTACGGGATCATGCCGGAGATGGCGACCTCGAGGAGCTATTTCAATGGCGAGCTAGCCGTGAAGGAAGTGGAAAAGGCGATGTTAATAACGGTCGTTCCTTCTGGCGGCTACGTCTCGGGCGGCGAGAAGGCGCATAATACCCTCTACTTCAACGAGGAGAGCGGGTGGTTAAAAGAGCTGCCGTTCTTGAAGCAGTTGCTCAAATTGATTTTTGGGTTCGGTGGTGGCGTGTGGCATGATGTGTACATCGCGGATACTACCGTCCAGATCGGGGTCGATCAGCGCGATGTGACCAGGTATCTCAAGACCTCGAACAACTTCGCCGCGGTTCAGGATCAGCATGATTATATGATGGTAACGAACGCGATTTTAGTAGTGGAAAAGAAAGAGGAGCGGTAATCAGACCAGATGACCGTTGAGACACGGGGATTGAGCAGACACTTCCAGATGGGTGACCAGCAGGTCGTTGCCCTGGACCGAGTGGATCTCAAGGTAGAGGACGGTGCGTTTCTCTCGATTGTTGGCCCGTCGGGCTCCGGGAAATCGACCCTGTTACATATCCTTGGCTGTCTCGATGCGCCGACGGCCGGCGAGGTGTATTTGAAGGGATCACGAGTTGACTACCAGAATAAAAAGTCGCTGGTGCTCTTACGGCGGCACTTTCTCGGGTTCATCTTTCAAGCTTACAATTTGATCCCCGCGTTGACCGCGGCAGAGAATGCCGAGTATCCGTTGTATTTCACGAAGGAGCGGAAGAGCAAGAGCGAGCGAAAAGAGCGTGCGCTGAGGTTGTTGACGCTGGTGGGGTTGGAGCATCGTGCTCATCATCTGCCCTCTGAACTCTCGGGGGGTGAACTACAGCGTGTAGCAATCGCGCGTGCGCTCGCCAATGATCCTTCGCTCATTCTGGCCGACGAGCCCACGGGCAACCTCGACTCGAAGACCGGGAAGAGCATCCTCGAGCTGCTCAAACGGTTGAGTACTGAAGAGGGCAAGACCATCATCATGGTGACCCACGATTTCGCTGCGGCGCAGCGGATAGGCGCGGTGGTCGAGATACTGGACGGGAGGATCCAGGATCGAATATGATCGAGTTATTCTCATTAGCGAGCCGGCAGTTGACGCGGAAGAAGCTGCGGGTCTTTCTCATCGTGCTCGGGATCGCCATCGGCGTCGCCGCGGTCATTGGGGTCACGTCATTGGGCGAGGGGATTCGTGTGCAGGCTGTTGAGCAGATCAAGGCCTCACACGATCTTACCACCATTGAGGTCGCCGCGGGTGTCTCTGAAGAGAGCGTGACCCTGATCACCAATTCGAAGATCATGGCGATTGCATCGGATCCGCATGTCTCACTCGTTGCAACGTATGTCACGGATTCGTACGTCACGCAGAACAACACGTATCTCGCTGTGAAAGGGATCGCCGCAGAGTATCGGCAGATCCATGAGGAGCAGTTGCGCGTGGCGCAGGGCAGGTGGTTCGCAGAAGCGACGGGCGCGCCCATCGAAATAGTGCTGGGCTACGATGTTGCCCGGCGCTTAGCGCTGGTGGACGATCTGGGTGTGGGCGACGAGTTTGTCGCGAAACTCAGGCTGTATGGTGAAGAAGGCCGGCCGCTCGACAAACAGACAGTCTTTAAAATCGTGGGCGTGCTGGAATCAGCCGGTGACGAGCATGACAATCAGGTCTTCGTTGATCTCGTGCAGGCGATGGCACTGGATGAGAAGGACGCGTATGACGGGTTGGTGGTGAAGGTAGCTGATGCGACCTTTGCGAAGTCTGTTCGAGAGCGGATCGAAAGCATTGGGCTCTCAGCACATTCCGCACAGGACGTGATCGACGAGGTGAACCGGCTCATGGTCGCCGTTACGCTTGTGCTTGGCTTCTTCTCCGGTATCTCGCTCATCGTTGGCGCGCTCATGGTGATCAACACGATGATCATCTCGGTCTATGAGCGGACGCGCGAGATCGGGCTCTCAAAGGCGCTGGGCGCGTCTGACTTCGACGTGATGAAGCTCTTCCTCGCGGAATGTGTGATCATTGGCCTCGTCGGTGGTGTTCTCGGTGATCTGCTCGGCATTGGCTTCGCCGTGCTGATCGATCTACTCGGGAAACCGTTCCTCATCAGCGCGCTCGGTGGGAGCATCGGTGCGAATCTGGAAACCGGGAGCATCACCATTGTAACTCCCGCGATCTTAGCAGGCGGCTTTGCGATCTCGCTCGTGCTCTCGGTCATCTCCGGACTGTATCCCGCGCGACGAGCGGCGCGGTTGAACCCGCTGGACGCGTTGCGGCAACTCTGACCCCTCCGTGCGTAACCATGAGGCAAGCTCGCGCGCCGCCGCGGTTCTTCACACCAAAACATATTTAAATATAAATTAGTTATAACAAAACCAGTGATGGTGTTACTATCGGCGGGCCGGCGACGGCGCGGCGGGCGCGTGGCGCGGAGAACGGCAGCAGGAGATGGCGACGTTCTACCTCGGCACCTGCAGTCCGCCTGCCCTGGCGCGGAAGCGGAACGCGCGGAAGAAGACGCAGCAGCAGAAGGCATACGCGCCGAGGCACAAAGCGCGGGGAATACCCAGGTGGTGACGAGATGACGCGTCCTGGAAGCGGCATCATCGTACCGGTACCCGACGCCGTCGCGGGAACCGCCATAGCTAATACCTCCGTGTGGGGGGTGCCGCTGAGCACGGTCTGCGAAGGCCCGAGGCGCGATCATGCCCACCCGGTGGTTACGGACTGGATAGTGGAGTACTGCTCTACCTCCACGTACTCGCTACCCGAATGGGCATGGCTGGACGTAACCATCCGTGGTGGTCATGCGCTACAATCACTACTCGGATAGGACCTCCTTTAACGACGTCTTGCTCGGCGGCACCCCGGGCGCTTTCAGAGGCAGGGTAATCATGAAACAAGCGCGCGCAGCTCGGCGGTTGAGTATATGGTGAGCTCAGACTGGCTCTTGAACGCTTTCTCGTTCGACCAGATGGGGCAGCCGAGCTTCAAGGCCAGGGCGAAATATTCGGCATCTTTCAGATGGGGCGCATGCAGTTTCGCTTCGGGAATCTTATCCCAGAATTGCTCCAGAGGTACAAATCTGACTCGTAGCTTGAGGATGCTGACGAAGACTTCGAACTCCTGCAGTGAGAAGCCTGATTTGTGCTTGATCTCGTCCCTATTTTTCTCTAATTCCGCAAGCAGTCTAAATGGTGCGACCAATTCAACACCATCGGAGAAGAGGAGATCAAGTGTCCAGCTCTGCCGTTCCTTACCCTTCGCTATAATGGCGGCGAAGAACTCATTAGCGTCGACGACCACACGCATTTACAGCATCTGCAGCTTGGTGAGCTCGTCAAGCATACCTGCCTTTACCTTCTCACCGAGCTCGCGTGCATCCTCCGGTGTCAATTTGCTCTTCGCGGCTAACGATTCGAGCAGGAACCGCTGGAGCTCCTTCGACTTCTGCAACTCGTGCTCGAAGATCTTGAGCTGGATGAACTCGAGGATCATCGATTCCCATTCCGTGAACTCCTTGAGCTTCTCTTCAAGCTCCTCAGGAACTTTCACCCTCAACTCGCCCATTTTCGCTTGCCTCTACTACTAAGTATGCTCAGCCCATAAGTTCTTTTCCTTCGCCTTCGGCACCGCCGTTCCCTTTGGAGAGCGGAATCTACGAGCCGAGCGCGAGCACCTCAGCGGTGGAGATTGGTAGCGCCAGAACGCGATCGTCTATTCCCGCGCGGGATTCGCACTCGCACCGCTCTGCGTACTTCGTGCCCAGGCGCAGCTTTCTGAGCGCGCTTGAACCCGCTGGACGCGCGGCGGCAGCGCTGAGGAAACCGTTCAGATTCGAGCCACACGCCACCTCCGGGACGCGCCCTCAGCGCCTGATGCGACCGCAGCGCGGCCATCCGACATACCAAGTTACGTTTTCGTGCGCTTTTATATTACCAATACCTATTTAAATAGAAAATAGTTTTAACAAAATAGGGAATGCTGTTACAAGAGGCACGGGTGCGCAGAGGCGGCGATGGCGAAGGCGAAGGCGAGGCGGCGGGAAGAAGGCGGGTACCGCGCCGAGGCAGGACGGGCTCTACCTCCACCCGCAGCGAGGCGAAGAGCAAGATGCAACGTGCTTCTAATCAGGCTGGCACTTTCTGGCGTGGCCACCGCGGCGGCGCGAGCGCACGCCAGCCCGCGCCTCTTCCCTCCTTCGGAGGCGCACCGGCACCCGGCAACGTATCCCCTATCTTAGCCATACTACCTCCCCAACCTATGTCGGATCAGCGGGGATACTACCGGGATTTGAAGCCTGGTCTGCACGGCTGGTGCCGGTGGCGCTTTTTTTTCCCCCGGGAGTCGAAGGGGCAGTGAAGCGCCTCGCGCCCGATCCTGATATACACGTACCCAAAAAGGAGGTGAAAAAGGATGAGACGATTGAGTATATGCACACGTATTGTAGCAGTATTCGTAATCCTGGCTACCTTCAGCTCGCCCACACTGGCAAACTGGAATTATGACGGCTATCCGCTTTCCACGAGTTCTTCAGATGCGGTCTATGGTAGCGTCTTCATGAGCGATGGCGACAACCACAATGCGGGCTTTGGTGAGTTCTACGTGACCAACTTCAGCGTACCTCATGGCGTGACCCATTGGGCGCGACTCTATGTCAGCGTATGGGGCATGAATGAGTATAACACCGGCTGGGTGAATACCACCTTCAATGGGCATACCTGTCCCCCCGTCTTCGTGAACGGCACGAATGACCATAATCCTACCGTTTGGGGCGCGGGCCATGGCGTCTGGTGGATATACTACGACGTAACGAGCAATGTTACACCGGGTGCAACCAACCAGGCAGTTGTACAGCGAACTCTTGGTGACCGGGTTCTTCGAGTTGTCCTTGTGGATGCCTATAACGATGCTGATGGCTGCGGCTACGTAACCTACTATTGGGTAAACGGTGGCAACGTGAATCTGCATTACAATTATTCCACCGGCTATGAGTGGGACCTTGATTCTACTACTACTTGGTTCAACGGCACTAGCGAAGAGATGTGCTCTGCTGAATTGTTCACCGCGTACTACGGCGGCGGCAACGCCTGGGGTGGTATGGAGCCTGACTACCTCTACTTCAACGCCCCTGAAGCTTATCACTGTCCCAACCAGCTCGGGGACGACGGGAACGAAACCTGGGGAGACGACGATATAGCCGAGAATCTCTTTGATATGCTCACTTTTGACGTCCCCACGCTCGTAGAGGCCTCAGGCAACAACGCAACCTTCTGGCGCGGGCACGATGATAATGGCGATGGCTGGATCTATCACAACGCGAGTGTTGCCGAAGCAGAAGGTGCAGAAGGCGAAGCGTACGTGCATCCCCTACTGGCCGTGCTCACCGTGAACTCAAAGAAGCAGTATTTAACCCGAGACTTCACAGCTAATGTACCAAACATCTTCAGCATTCCCACGCTTGATAGCGAATCAATTAGCACTGCATTGTCTTCAATTGGATCCTACTACCGCTTTGTGAACCGCTATAACTCAACTACCCAGACCTGGGAGCGGTACGATAAGAACATGCCATTCCCACCAATGAGTCAATTCACGGCAATAGATCCCGGTGTTGGCTATCAAGTAGCTCCGACGAGCGCTTGCACGCTCACGTGGACATCACCGGGTAGCTGAAGCAAAAACTATTTTCCTCCCCCTTTTTTGGGGGTTTCTCGCGTGTGTGGTGCAAATTCGGAAAATGGAAAATGGAAGAGAGAGGAGAAAAAAAAAACGGAAAACCATGTCCCTGCGTGGTACAAATCCTCAAGGGGGCACAGCAAAGCAGGGGCTAAAGGGAGAGCTTTAGTCTCTGGCTTACAGAAGCTAAAAAAGAAATTAGGAGGTGAAACTGAGAAAAGATGAAGCATGAGAAGCACATAAAAATCGCAATACCCATGATTGTTCTACTGGCTACGATCGCATTCACCGCTTCGCCTGCATCGGCAGGAGTAGCAAAGAACTTCTATGGAATGGGTTTCTTTGAGGACAGTTCAGCCGCGTGGTTCGACTCGCTCACTATCACGAACATGAATACCAGTGCGGAATGGAATCAATCGACGTTACCTTCAGTGGCGCTTTACCAAAATAACTACGCACTGACCCTGGACGATCCTAATGATATTATCTCGGCTAATGTACTCAAATACGTCGCCACCAATGGATCATGGACTGATACATCGTATGCGACTTATACGGGCTCTGATACGGAACACAACATTACCTTCAATCGTGCGCTGCCAGACTTAATCGTGGAGAGCATCACGCCAAACTGTGGCGGTTATATCTTCGGAAACGAGAGCAACGAGCTCTGTGCAAAGATCAAGAATACCGGCACAGGCGCAGCAGGTGCCTTCAATGTCAGTTTCGTTGCTGGCGCCTTCAGCGGGCAGGTACGGGTCACCGGTGGCTTAGCCGCAGGTGCGAATACGACCGTCTGTGTCACCGACCCAACGCTCAGGAATGCGGGCGGATCGGTCACGATAACGGTGACTGCGGACTGCAACGGCGAAGTTGACGAGGGTGCCAATGAGAGCAACAATGTAGCAAGCATAGCTAAGACCGTGGTGAACAGCGGCTACAAGGGCAAACGCTACACGGGCGGCAGTGACATCACGGCCTGGCAGACCTTCGACCTCAAGGGCGACGTGCTCTATTCGGTCGGCGATAGTTACTACCTGAGTTCGACTACATATCCCACTTGGACGCACTACACGGTCAACTGGTCTGCGAGCGACCTCCCCGTTCCGGGCACGGGAACGGTAAAAGAGGCACGGTTGTACGTGCCGTACACCTTTGCGAAGAACAACTCAATGAGCTACATGAACCTCACGTTCAACGGTAACCTTCAGGCACTGGAGTACCACTACGGGGACACGAAAGGCTATGGCACCAGCGACTATCCCTACGGCATGCTCGTTTACAATGTCACTGCGGACTTCAACACAAGCGGAAACCTCGCGGATCTCGCCAACTCCTATCCAACCGGCGGTCAGGTATCCATGCGCGGCATGGTGCTCGTCGTGATCTATGAGGATGAAACCGAACTCGAAAAGAAGATACTGATCAACGAGGAGTTTGACATGCTCTACGGTGGCTCGTCCTATTGCACTACACCAGAGGAGGCAACTGCGTATGCACCCTTCGCCGGCTCAATAGACCTGGCAAAATACAAGTGGGCAAAGCTGATCACCATGGTGCCCGGTGCGGGGCCGAGTGAGGGTGAGCTGCTCTTCAACGGGCAGACGTGGACGAACGTGTGGAACTACGCAGGCAGCACACAGATCGGCATTGACGAGCGCGAGGTAGGTTCGTACCTGCAGACGACAAACAATACCGCAGGGTTCCAGAGCAGCCTTGATTGGATGGAAGCGAGCAATGCGATCCTGGTGCTTACGGTTCCCACACCGGTTATCAGCGTCGAGCCTGAAGAGACGCTAGTCGCACCGCAGACCCAGTTTGACATTGATATCCGCATTGATCCAATCGGCGCGCACGTGTATGGAGTTCAGTACTATCTCCACTATGATCCAAGCGTGGTCCGTGCAGAGGTGCAGAACAAAGGATCATTCCTCGGCGAGCTCGACAATACGATCGTGCTCGTTAACGCGATAGATCAGGTGAACGGCAAGGTGTCCTATGCGGAGACGAGAAAGGTTCCTGGCGGGGTGACAAATCCCGGCACTCTCGCAACGATTCAGTTCACGGCGATCGGGGCACGCGGCGCAACGAGCGATCTGGCTCTTAACGGCGTGATCATCGTCAATGCAGAGGACAATGAGCCCTTTGCGATCATTAAGATCGAGAATGGTACAGTTACGCTCAATGACAATCAGCCACCTGTTGCTTCCGCCTGCTCGAAGCACAGAATTACCAATGGCGCGAAGAAGTACCAGTGCTCTGCACTGCTCTGCTCGAACTCGAGCGATCCTGATGGTAAGATCACGTATCTCAGATGGTCCTTCGGCGACGGTCAATACGGAACCAGCGAGGGTAACGTGAGTGGCTGCGCTTGCAAAGAGCACAAGTACGAGTCATGGCAGTGGGTCGGCGGCTCAACCGGGCACTACGTGCCGTTCACCGCTTCGATCACCGTTACGGATAATGGCGACCCTGAACTGACCGCTACCTCCGAATTCCCGGTAACCGTCTATATGGCGGGAGATGCGAACGGCGATGGGCAAGTGAATATCCTTGATGCCGTGCAGGTAGGCAAGAACTTCGGTCAGAGCTGCCCGGATGGAGAAGCGTGCGGCGACTACAAGTGGAGTAACGCACAAGCGGATGCCGCAGACCTGAACAATGACTGCAGCGTGAACATCTTGGATGCCGTGATCATCGGAACAATGTGGGGACACACCGCCTGGTAAGCTGTTCCGCTACACCACAAGCAATGCGTCCCCCTACTAGATGGGGCGTACGCCTTTAAAAAATTGCCCCTGTTTCACTTTTTTCGGGGGCACGACAAAAATGCCGATCTGAGATGAGAAGGGAGTGATGAGGAAGGAGCAGCAAAAAGCTATGATCTGTCGCTAAGTGACACGGAGGGAGGGACTAGAAATGGAGAAAGAGACGATACGATTGATAAGTTTCATATCAGTGGTGCTCGTAAGCCTCACAGTTGGCTCGATAGCACAAGCCGAGGCACGAAACGCCTCGATAAGCGTTTCACCCTCAACCGTAGAGGCATCTCAGGGCGAGACATTCAGAATTGACATCACCGTAGACCCCCATGAGATGGCGATTTATGGCGCTCAGTTCAACCTCTATTTTGACCAGAACCTGCTCAATGCCACTTCGCAAGTCCAGGGGGCGTTCCTCGCTCAGGATGGTACCACCACAACGGTCATCACAAACACTATCAACAACACTCTTGGGAAAATCGAGTATGCCGAAACACGGTTGGGCGCGGAGCACGGCGTCAGCAATCCCGGCGTGTTCGCATCTGTTACGTTTGAGGTCGTGGGCATGGCGGGGAGAAGCAATCTGAAATTGAGCAATGTGATAGTAAGTAGTTCTGAAGGCAAACCTCTTGAAACCACGATTAATAGCGGCATATGCACCGTGGCTCATGGTGGGTCTGACTCCTCTTCCAGTTCTACTTCCACGGCGACGTACCTCGATATCTCCATTGAAGAAGCGCAGAAACTGCTTGCAGAGGGTTCCGCTCAGGTTATCTTACTGGACGTCAGAACAGCCGAGGAGTACAATGCCGAGCACATACCCGAAGCGAAATCCATACCTCTCCCGGAGCTAGAAGTTCGAATTGGCGAACTCGACCGATCTTGGAGAATTATCATTTATTCCAAGAACGGTATCCAAAGCAGAACCGCCAGTGAGCTCCTGGTGGCTCATGGCTTCGAGAAGGTTTACAACCTGCTCGGTGGCATAGATGCCTGGAGGCTGACGTTCCCGGTAATAACTCCAGATATCTTACCTTCACCACCCGCGAGCACACCTGAATCCGACGTAGCGTTATCGCCCGCGCTATCGCCAACTCCAGCTTGTTCGCCGTCTCCCGTGGCCTCACCAGCCACAGCAGGCTCGCCCTCATCCAACCCGCCGTCAACACCTACTCCAGAGCAGCATGAGCGCGTACCCGGATTTGAAGTCCCTCTGGCACTGGCCGCTGTGGTGATCGCTTCTGTCTTTGTAAGAAAAAGGATGAGATGAGGAGCAGAAGTCGAGCAGTAAAAGGACGAGCAATTGCTGTCGTTGTAATACTAGCCGCACTTGCCTCTGCGGCTTTGCCCGTATCGGCAGGAGTGGCCGTGAACTTCAACGGGTATGGCTTCTTTGAGGACGGCTCACCTGCGTGGTTCGAGTCGCTCAGTATAACGAACACGAGAACAGGCGTGGCATGGAATGATACGTACTTTGGGATCGGCCATCCTCAGGTTGCGTTATGGCAAAATTACTACGTCCTCACCTTGGACGACCCTGCCAATCTTATCTCGGGTGATGTACTCAAGTATGTGGCCGCGAACGAGACAGGGACGAATGTCTCGTATCTGACTTATGATCCAGCCATTACAGGGTGGAATCCCGAGCATAATATCACGTTCCATCGAACCGCGGAAAAGCCGCGAATAGGTGTGTGCCCCGAAAGGCAGAATATCTCGCTCGGCGATGCCTGCACCATCAACGTAACCGTGGATCCTGCGGGGATCGAGATATATGGTGCGCAATTCATGTTAGACTTCAACCAGAACGTCCTTAACGCCACCGTGCAATCCACCGGGACGTTCCTCTCTCAGGATGGCGCTTCGACCATGGTGATCATAAACAACGTGAATAACACGATTGGTAGGATCGAATACGGCGAGACCCGAGTGGGTGTTGAAGATGGCGTTACTAACCCTGGTACTCTTTCAGCTATCACCTTCAGAGCGGTGAAGCCTGGATCAAGCGAGCTGAATCTGAGCTTTGTCATGTTGAGTGATCCAAACGTCACAACTATAGCAACTGACATTAGCTGTGGAACGGTGACGGTGGTAGGAGCCACGCCTTTCACCATCTCCGGGTTCGTGACGTACCTCGATGGAACGCCGATTCTCAATCCCGCGGTTACGGTTACGAATCTCAATACCTCGGAGATTCTTAACGCGGACACGAACGAAACCTCAAACTACTACGCGATCACCACCGATTCAAACCATGTAAATGCCGGCGATGTGCTTCATTTCACTGCAAGCACTGATAATACAACCAGTTTCAACCATACAATAACGCTAGATGATATGACCGCTGGCGGATTCGTCCAGAATATCACGATTTCTCCAGCCCCGCGACCTGACCTTGTCGCGGTGGATATTCTCGCTCAACCAGCGTTTGCAGAGGTTAGCACCAATGTCTCCGCCGTTATCACGAATGACGGGAATGCCGATGCAGACAGCTTCAATGTCTCCTTTATGTTAAATGAGACAACTGTGAATAGAGATGCTGTTCCAGGATTAGCAGTCGGGAATAGTACTACTCTAACTTTTCTGTGGACTCCTTCTCAAACGGGCGTATATCAAATAACGGTACATGCCGATTGCGATATGGATGTTACCGAGTCAAATGAGACTAATAATGTGCTCTCCACACCCGTATCGGTCCGTCCGCAAACCCCCGATCTTATCTTAGAGGGCATTGAAGCGTACCATTACCAGACGCCGCGTGTGTGGTTCAATCTCACCAATGTGGTGAACATCAGCATTCTCAACGACGGATTCGCCTGCTCGCGATTTAACGTCACCCTGAACATAGACGGCCTCGCATTGGAAAGAGCGGTTGACGGGTTGGGAAGCGGTGCTCGCACGAACGTCTTATTCACCTGGACGCCGATAGGCGAGGATTGCATGAAGGGCGGCGGTCCGAAAGCATATACCCTCAACGTTTCGATCGATCCAGATGACGAAATCGACGAGACGAACGAGACGAATAATAATGCGAGTATTACAACGACTGTTTATTGGAATGGATACTCTGCGGATGAGCCCCTGGATACGGTCGCACACGGCACACTGCGGGGCGGGTTGTATTACACCACCGGGGACTCTTCCTATGTGGGTGGCGGTATGGCACCAGGAGAATCAGTCAGTGCAGAGTACCACATACCGCTTCCACCAAATGCTACCGTAGCGCTTGCCCGGCTCTATGTATATTACACCTGGGCGAGCACCTACCCCGGGATGCAGGTACAGATAACGACCCCCGAGGGGAGCACCTATCAAGATCTCCCCCTCGAGAAGAGCTACAACGATCGCAAATGCTTCCCCGGGTTTAACAACCTCTGGGGAACTTACGCCTTCAATGTGACCCCGTATATCCGCGGAAGCGGTACGTATACGGTGACCGTAAGGGAACTGGGTTCAGGTCGTCCCTGCTATGCCGGACGGGGTATCACTCTCGTGTATGAAGACGATTCGATGCCGGTATGTGAATACTGGATTAACGAAGGCGCGGATGTACTCATGGGTGGGAGACGAGTGGATGGAGGCGAGCTCTCCCTAGAGGAATGTATCAATACCGCATCATTTCCCGGGGTTATCGACCTGAAGCGCGTGAGTACCGCAACGCTTGCCGTCGTCTCGCCCTGGAGTGATAATCCGTGGGAAGAAGGGCGAAATATACTGTATTTCAACGGTATCGAGCTAGGAAGAAGCGTCTACTCGGGCTACCAGTCTATCGGCGATGTATCGCTCAACGGTATTCGTATGACTGGGAGTGGCTATTCCCAGGTCGGCGTCAACCTGAGCGAGGTTACCAGCCATCTCACCGCTAACGGAAATGTCGCCGGTCAGGGCGATAACGGCGATAGCATGATGCCGTCTAACGCGTTCCTGGTCGTGGAATATGTGGAGGAGGCTAGCGTATTTGACACCGGACCAGGCACTTACCCATCCATCAGTGGTACGCACCGTGGCTACATCACGCCTGGGCATACCATCACGGTTACGCACCTGTATACCTATCCCTGTGCGGGAACCGGAGGCCACGCGGAATCCGTGTGGATTTATGGAGACGATGTGGACGTCAATGCCACATGGAACGGCTATCAGGGCGACTGGCATACCCTCGAATTTCCATACCACGTCACGCTCTTGGCCAACCATACCTACACCTATACCCTCCAGACAGGCTCGTATCCGCAAATCATCCACAAGCAGAATCATACAACGGTAGATGGCAGTACCATCACCTGTGAGGAGTTTATTGATGCTACCGGTAAACGATATACTAGCTGGATACCCGCTTTTAAACTGGCGTAGCATAAGTCGCATCGCCGCGCTGCTTATGCTCTTCAGCTTCGTACTCCACGCAGCAGGAGCTTCGCCTGCCTCAATAACGATCGAACCCTCATACCAGAAACTACCACGGGATGAAAACGTCACCATCACTATTTCCCTCGATCCGGGAACGAATGAAGTCTTCGCCGCTCAGTATGAACTGCATTTCAACACCAGCATACTGCACGCAATTGCGCAGACGAAAGGGTCGGTTCTCAGCCAGGATGGTGTAATCACCACCGTGCTCCTCAACAGCGTTAACAATACCCTTGGAAAGATCGCGTATGGCGAGTTCAGAACTGGCGTGAGCTATGGCATCACGAATCCTGGAACACTCGCCACCATTACCTTCCGCGTAATTGCGGATTCAGGCATAACCACCTTAAATTTCAGTAATGTGCTCCTGAGCACACCGTATGCAGAAGTAATCGTGACGAATAGTGAGAACGGAACTGTAGAAGCTGGTGTTCCGTTACCTTACCTCGTTACTGCGAACGTATCGAACGCAACGATCTCTCCAAATGGCGACCATCACTTTGATTGCACCGAACTCAAAATCGTCTTCTCCAAACCGGTAGCTACCACTATTGCCATTGAAGACGCAGATTACCGGATAATCAAAGAACTCTATTCAAACGACTCCGTTGTAGACCCGGGACCACTGTGGTGGTACGGCGAGTATAGCAATGGCTCAATCGTTCCTGATGGCAGTTATTTTGTCAACATAACCATGGACGACCGGGTTAACCCGCTCGTTTATAATAACACGATCTCCATAATAGTCGATGCTACTCCGCCATCAGCTTCGAATGCAACACCAGTGCTCTTTATTGGTGAGATCGCGCCACTTATCTCAATTGATGTGACGGACATCTCGAACGTGGAAGAAGATAGCCTCAAGCTCTACCTCGAGGATTTACACGTCCTCGCACAGAAGTTGAAACTAGAGAACGGCTACCGAATCTCCTATCAAACCGAGCAGCCGTATACCAATGGCGAACGAATCACTGCTCGCGTAATCGCCAGGGATAGCGTAGGGAACCATTTGGAGCACTCATGGAACTTCTCGGTCGATGGGGAACCTCCACGGCCTTCCAATCACTCGCCCACGGGCGTGACGAACAATCCTCTGCCACTTATAGCGGTTGATATCACAGATGATCACGGCGTAGAGCCCACCAGTATACGACTTTACGTGAAAGGATATCGTGTGGTCTCGGAACGAGAAGAGCTGGCCCATGGCTTCAGAGTCTCATACCAGACCGACTATCCCTTCCGTGACCGCGCCCTCATCAGTGCGCGAATTGTGGCGAACGATACGGCGCGGAACACGCTCGACTTCTCCTGGGAGTTCATGATTGACACCTCACCGCCCGTGGTGGTTGAATATTCGCCCGTGGGATCAGACGTGCCCGTAACGAAGACGATAGCGGTGACTTTCAACAGGGCAATGAACAGGAGTTCGGTAGAAGATGCATTCTCGATCCACCCTAAGGCGAGCGGCTCCTTCTCGTGGAGCGGTAACGTGCTGCTTTTCGCACCTTCGCGGCTGGCATACGGAACAGACTACACGGTGAGCATGAAGGGTGACGCAGAGGATCTGGCAGGAAACCGGTTGGATGGTAACGGGAACGGGATTGCGGAAGGCTCGCCACTCGATGATTTCTCCTGGCAGTTTTCAACCACCATCCCCCTTGACACCGGCCCAGGCGCGTACCCGAGCATCTCCGGCGTGCATACAGGCACCATGACGCCGACGATCGACATTGCGGTGAATCAACTCTACACGTATCCCTGCCCGGGCACCGGCGGGCACACCGAATTGGTGAGCATTGAAGGTAACGGTATCAACATTGCTGCTTCCTGGAACGGCTATCAGGGCGATTACCACACGGTAAAGTTCCCAGAGCAAGTCACGCTCTTAGCAAACCATACGTACAACTACACGATTCGCACGGGCTCGTATCCCCAGGTTCATCACGTGCCGCTCCTCGTCACCGATCATGGAACCATGACGTGTACGGAGTTCTGGGACGCAAATGGGAACCCACATGAGAACTGGCTACCTGCAATCCGATTAGAGAAGGGATGAGAGAGGAGGGGATCGAGGCCTCGCCGCTCGATTCACCTACCGGGCTAGCTCACCCAACCGGGGTTAATAGCACCAAATTTTATTTTTATGCCCTTGTATCGTTACGTTAAGATCATAACCCACACACTGAATGTGATAAAATTTCGAAAACCTTATAAAGGGTAACATGATTTTTCTTTATTTGTAGCTTACCTCGCGGGAGGGGTTGCCGGGGGAGAGGGGAACATGGACGCCGCACCGCGCACCACGCGCTGATCGCGTCTGATCTCCCCTTTCCGCCACACCAACCAGGGAGGCGGGGGATGGAAGAAGCGGTGGCCCTTCACCTTCGATTGAGGAGATGGAGAGGGATAAACATGATAAAACGGAAGAAAAGTATGGTGTGCGCACTTGCGGTGTGCGCGGTGGTGATCTCACTGGGAACTGCACAGGCACTGCCTGATCTGGTCGTGACGAGCATCACCCCGAACTGCGGGGGATATCTCTTTGCACACGAGGGCAACGTGATCCAAGCGGTCATTGCGAACACCGGCGATGCGGCCGCAAACGCGTCGCATGCTAATTTCACGCTCAGCGACGGGTACACCGAGAAGGTAGCGGTGCCTGAACTGGCAGCCGGAGCTAATGCTACCCTATCGATCACCGATCCTACGAATCGAACTGCGGGTACTGCAGTCACGATAACGGTGACGGCTGATGTTGATACTGAGATTACCGAGTCCAATGATCTGAATAACACTTTTGCCCTCGCGAAAACGGTCGTGAACAATGGCTACAAGGGCAAACGGTACACCGGCGGCAGTGACATCGCGACCTGGCGTACCTTCGAGCTCCAGGGCAACCTGCGCTATTCGCTTGGCGATAGCTATTATTTCGGCGGGTCTTCGACGCCCTGGACCACCTATACGGTCAACTGGTCTGCGGGCGACCTGCCGGTGCCGGGCGCGGGAACGGTAACAGAGGCGCGGCTGTACGTCAACTACAACTGGGATAAGGTACAGGGGATGCCGGACAATGTCAGCCTGAGCTTCAATGGACACGTTCAGACACGCGATGCGTTCTATACAGACCGCAAGGGCTACGCGGGCTCGGATTATCCCTGCGGCATGCTCGTCTATAATGTCACCGCCGATTTCAGCACCGGCGGGAACACTGCTATTTTGACGAACCTGAATCCGATCGCGGGTAATCCATCGCTGCGCGGCATGGTGCTCGTGGTGATCTATGAAGATGCCACCGAGCTGGAGAGGAAGATCATCATCAATGAGGAATACGATTACCTCTACGGGGGCGCGTCTGCATGCACGACGGCCGACGAAGCGACGGCCTACGCGCCATTC
>Ga0172366_10001113_pt1 | contig 20840 bp, 15 predicted proteins | sample LakKivSesite69cm_FD_114533 | JGI IMG/M metagenome (GOLD analysis project Ga0172366, IMG submission 114533) | Sediment microbial communities from Lake Kivu, Rwanda - Sediment site 69cm | ecosystem: Environmental > Aquatic > Freshwater > Lake > Sediment | place: Rwanda: Western Province, Lake...
TAACTCCGTGATGTGAATAACTCCAACCAAAGGCAGAAGTGCAATTCTGAATGTATATTGCAGTGTCTCTGAATCTTCTATCTGCTCAGCTATTGGCGGCGACCATGAATAGTAGAATGTGTTCCAACCATCAACGAGCTTCCTCCCAATACTGTTTGAGCCTATAATGTCGTCTCTGACATGTCGCATATAGACGACTTCAGGAGCTAACCCGCTTCCGTAGGTGGCGGTGGCAATAATACAGCCCTGATGTGGAGTTGGTATTCCGGGGCCCCCTTGGTCTACAATCACACTATTGGCTGTAAGGTCGTCGTCCCCCAGTCCGCCGTCAATTAATGTAATTTTTATAACGTTATCACCATCGTTGTCCTCCATCGGTAATTGATACCAGTGGCTGGCTGTATTGTTTGGGGTTGGACCGTTCTTCCAGTACTGAGCGTTCACAGGAAGATTTGATGGTAATGTTATGTTCACGGTGATAGTGGCACCTGTAGTGAGACCGTCTACCCTGAAAGAGAAGAATCCATGCGGGAAGATCAGGTTCGGCTTGCCTGCCGATGGAAGAGTCGCCTCACTTACCCCTGCAACGCTAGTGAAGTTGCCTGCATCTGCAGCTAGAGTGACGGTGCCAGAACCCGTACTCGTCGGTACTGAACGCTGTGGCGTGGCCGACTGCTCTAGGTAGAAATTGACCGTTGTCTCCGAGCCCGCATTGATGCTCATCTCTGTTGATGATGAAATGTAGCCTTCAAGAGAAGCTGTGATAACATACCTCCCTGCCACTAACTCCAAGGTGAAAGTTCCATTGCTACCAGTTGTTGTGGAATAGTTTGTCTGCCCAACCGCCTTTACTGTCGCACCGACGAGAGGCTCATAGTCTCCTAAATGGTCTCGACCGTAGACCTGACCCATGATCCTCCCTGCGGTTGGGGGGCTATTCATAATGAAGTCGACGCCATCGATAGTCATGCCTCCCCGAACATTAATCTGCTGGGACAAGGTGCCTTCGGGATAGAGTGGGTGACTGAATCTGAGCGTGTATAACTCGCTCTGCAGTACATTAACCCACACGTTCACATTGTATTCGCCACTTGCAGACGTGAAGGTCTCGTTCGCAGATGCGACCGAGGTGTCGGAAGGGATGGCTTCGACCTTGACGCTGGCGACAGGCTGCAATTGCCCAGCTTCATCATAGGCCCTGACGGTGCCTCTTATGTATGCCTTCCACCACATCAACATCTCAAGATAGAGGTCTTGCCCCGCCGCCACCCCTCCCCAAGTTATGGCGACTTGGCGAGCTTGGATTCGAGTTGGGTCCAAGTACTTGTGGGAGACGGTGATATTATACATCGATGGGGCCATCCACAATTCGTAGCTCCCATTCGCCATGGTGAGTGTTGAGATCGCTACGGTTCCGTTGTGGGCAGTCACGTTTGCTGCAGCCAGAGCAACGAAATCGCCCATATAATTCCTGGCATAGACCGTTCCAGTGATTAGCCCCAAAAGCTCAAGCTTCATGTATACTGTGGCTACTACCCCATCCGTGACTGTGACTTGGGTAACGGCTTCTTGATAGTGGTCTGCTGAAGCCCGTATCGTGTAAGTGCCTACAGCAATGTTGGTGAATGTCACATTTCCATGGGAGTCTGTGGTACAGTTCAGGACAGTCTGGCCAGAAGGCTGAACCACTGAAACCACTTTGGCTCCAGCCATAGGCCCTTGCACAAGAAGTTCTACGCTTTCATCAACGTGAACTGTAAGTGTGCCTGTCGCATGGACTGGATAGACACTCACTAGAGCAGGAGTTACCAGCGATACTATCAATAAGAGTGTTAGCCTATTCTTCATCCTCAAGGGGGCTTTCCTCCATTCGGGGGAAAAAACACTTTCTGGAAGTCAAACCTATTCTTAAACTTGCTACAGCAAAAACCGGTGCAATGATGTAGAGTAGCATGCTCAAGAAGGATGCGGCTATGAAGGCAGTTATCGAGGCTAAATCCGCATTCACCTGAGCCACTGCAAAATAAGTCCACTCTGTGATATAAACCACCCCAACCAAGGGCAACAGTAGAATTCTAAATGCGACCTGCCGTGTCTCCGATCTTCTTATCCACTCAGCTACCGTTGGGGACCATGCAAGATAGAAGGCTACCTCAAGAACCACACGAGTCAAGCCTCTGCAAGAGTCGGTCACACAACCATCCACAAGATCCTCAACGAGGGTGGGTTGAACAACCCCCTCAGCAGACCCAGAAAGGTCTGGGGCAAACATAGATTCGAACGTTTACACAGCAACAACCTATGGCAAGCCGACTTCAAGATGACCCAGAATGATGAGTGGATGATAAGCTACCTGGACGATCACAGCCGCTTCATCCCCGGCTCAAGAATCCATCACAACCCAACAGCCGAACATGCCATCCACCTGTTGGAAGCATCCATAGCAAAGTATGGAAAACCAACCCAGATCCTGACCGATAGGGGAACCCAGTTCTACCCAGCAAGAGGAGCAGGACCATCAACCTTCACAGAATTCTGCAGCGGAAACAACATACAACACATCAAGGCAAGCGTAAGGAGACCACCCACAATCGGAAAGATTGAAGCTTTCCACAAGGCATACGACTGTGAAGCTTGGATGTTCAATTCACATCAGGAATTCATCCGCTACTGGAACTACGAGAGACCACACCAAGGAATAAACTATCTCTACCCAGCAGAAGTATACTTCAGAGATCTAGAAAGGGACACATCATAGTGGATAGAACACATGTTTTTCAGAATAGAAAATGACTTAAACTCGGTATACGAAGTATACTTCATGGGTTCTAGCACAACTATCAAGCTAAGGAAAGATACCAAGAAGGAGCTTGCGAGGATAGGAACAAAGGAAGAGACCTATGAGGACATTGTCAATCGTCTAATTCGATTCTATAGAGAGAATTCTGAAAAGTCGGCGAGGGTGAAATCGTGAATCAACGCAAGGCATTCATTGAGACCAATAATTTTCCTGTGGCGCTCATTAGCCAAGCTTCGGCAAAGGAGAAGGGTCCTGGGAGACCTGGCTATTGGGATATGGTATTCTGGTGGACTCGAAAACCGTTGGCCTCAGCAAGAGCTGTGATTGCTGGCTGTTTACTTCCCGCGGATACGGATCCTAAGAATTTCATCAAGGCTTTGGGGCTTGACCAAAAAAATCCTCATAAATGCAATCCAACTTTGCCGAAGGAGTGGCAACAATACTTCCAAGAAAAGAAGTTGCTTGACCCGTTTGCTGGCTTCGGTTCAATTCCTCTTGAGGCATTGAGACTTGGATTATCAGTTAGAGCTGTCGAACTCTTACCTACGGCATATGTATTTCTGAAAGCGGTGCTGGAATATCCGTTGAAATATGGAGTACAACTTGTCAAAGATGTGGAGAAATGGGGCAACTGGATTACAGGCCAGCTTAGACAGGATCCGTTGATAAGGGAACTTTATGATGATAATGTAGCAGTATACATTGGTAGCTGGGAAGTGAAGTGTCCACATTGCAAAAACTGGACACCCTTGGTCGGGAATCATTGGTTGTCCAGAGTCAAGAACTCGGAAGGAGAGTATGACTCTGTGGTTTGGTTCGAGTATGAGAAGCGTGGCAATGAACTATCGGAATCGATTATTGATCTGAAAAGCAAGTTCAAGAATCTTCACGGGCTGACAATCATCGGTGACAGGGTTACCATACGTGACAGAACCCTAACTGTTCCCAAACCCAACATCAATGCAAAATCTGAACGGGCCACTTGCCTGAATTGTGGAGGTATGATAAGATACTTTGATCCACAGACAATGAAGCACTATCTGGAAAAGAAAAAGCTGCCTAGGGAGATACATACGAGGCTTGAGTGGTACGTAAGATATGGCTTGAACAGATTTCACCAAGGGGATGAAAGCATCGCCAGACAAAGGCTCCTCGTGAAGGTGAAAACCGTCCAACAGAAGCTAACATTTGAATCATGTACGATGGAAGACCAGGCCAAGCTCACTCGTGCCAAAAAAGAAATTGAAAAGCAAAAAGGAGACCCAGACATACCTTACGAAGAATTTGCACCTTACAAATGGCGGCATGGGAACATTTCAATATGGGGCTTCCACCAAATACGAAAGTTGTTCAACCCCAAGCAACTGCTCGTTCTTGTTAAGTTGGTCAAGCTAATCAGAGAAGTGGGAAGAGAGATAGTGCGGGAGAAGAATTGTGGGGAATATGCTGAGGCAATCACAACCTACTTGGCCATAGCACTTGCTAGGTATGCAAACTACAATTCGCTGTGCACGGTTTGGAATGCGGGCGCACAGTTGCCAGCCCAGGTGGCTCACACTCTCTCAATGAGAGGGATTGCAATGATGTGGAACTGGGGAGAAGTGTCTCCCTTTGCTGAAATGAGTGGAACGGGAAGCTGGGTAAAGAATCTAAGCTCAGCCCTCAATCGGAGCCTGAATTATTTGACTCGCCTCCATAACTACCATGGGCAACAGAACTTCTCCAGTACTTCAGCGACAAGTGAAGGGGAAATTGTTGTTGTCGTTGACGACGCCACGACTCTCGCCAAGCTTGATCAGGATGTTAGGTTTGACCTTGTTGTTACTGACCCACCCTATTATGATGACGTCATGTATACGGAACTGAGCGATTTCTACTATGTATGACTGAAAAGATGCCTTAGCGATCAAAGAGATTCGAAATTCGCTCCACGATTTCTTCGGGAGGCTTTTTTCAAAGAAATCGACGGCCAATGGATTGAGATACCGACTCAATGGGAGGAATTCGCCAGGAGAGAAGTGAGCTTACATCCCCCAAGATTGGGAGATGGTATTTCTCCTCAGGAGGGAGAAGACTTTTTCCAGAAGCTACTAAATGCATCTTTTCTGACAATTAACTCTCTTCTAAAAGACGACGGTCTCATTGTGACGTACTACGCCCATACGGATCCGGATGCGTGGAAAGCACTTCTTAGATCTGGCTGGGAGACCTCTAATTTGACAGTCGCAAATGCTTTTCCGATAACTACGGAATTCGGTCAAAGCATTGTAAAGAGGGGCAAACTTTCGCTTGATACAAGTATAGTGGTCATATGGAGAAGAGGCGCGTCCGGATCAATTCAAGCATCACAGCTTCATGACCAAATGATTGAAGCAACTAAAAAGCGTGTTCAATCTGCAATTGAGATGAAGTTCAGCGGAAGAGACCTTTTCGTTGGTGCTCTCGCTACGGCCCTTTCAGAAGCGACCAAATACAAGCAAATTATTGAAATGAAAAACCTCGAAACCTCAGAATTGATGGACAGATATGTTCTCCGTGCTGCTCTGTACGGCCTCGTGAGAGCGATTTCAGAGAGGGCTAACGTCGAAGAGGGAGTAAAGTCAAATGAAGGTATGCTTTACCTTGTTACAAAGTTTCTTTATGCTGGTGCTCCGAAAAAGATAGTAACTAGTGATGATGGCCGGATTTTCTCATTAGGCACAGGAGTCGAACTTTCAAACGCTCTAAACAACTTGAGACTCTTTCGAGCTGGTGTCGAAGAGGAGGGAGGAGAAGGATCCTCTCTGGCAAAGAGAAAGACCCTTGTCTTGTTGGAACCTCAAACCAAAGATAGGGTGAAACTCAAGGACCTATTGGACTACAGAGGGATTGATGTGGAAGTACCCAATGTCAAATGCTCAATTGACGCCCTTCATCTTCTTGAGTATTATGCGTTAACATATTCCCGCGAACAATTCGTCGGAAAACTTAACGAACTGAAGATAAAGTATCCGGCGGAAGTCGACGAGGCTTTGTCGCTCGCAAGGATAATCAATGCATTACTTGAGACCGACATCGAGAAGGACCTTTGCGCTATGTTGATTGAGAAAACAACGCCCATTACCAAAACCATCACTGACTTTGCCGGGAGTTGATAGTTGATGGGAATCAAGACTCTTTTTGCAAAAGGTGCACTTAAGCCGTGGGCTGATGTTTTAGACCCTAGCCAGGACGGAAAATCTGCTCCATCTCTCTGGGAGGTCGTGTCTGGACAGGCAACTGAAATTTACAAAGATCCTGAGGAATTTTTCAGAAGAACCTACTTCACCATGTCCTTGAGCAACGTCCTTGAGGGCGTAGCAAACAGAATACGAGGCAAACCCGGGCAAGGAAAGGGCGTTCCCTTATTCGCTCTCCCGAATGTGATTATGCTCGCTTCAAGATTTGGCGGCGGCAAGACTCACACTCTCATCACGCTTTATCACGCCTTCTCTCGACCCGAAAGCCTGAAGCATTTGGATCAGAAGCTTGCCGCAATCATAGGAGGCGTGAAGGACATCCAGGTTGTTTCGCTGGACGCTGATAGCAAGAAGCTCGTGCCTCATCCGCTGGAGCCTCATACCATCGAGGATTTTCGCATCGCAACGATTTGGGGGATGTTGGCATACAGACTCGGCGAGTACGGGAAGGTCAAGCATCTCGACAGCGCTGAGAAGCCAGTTCCGGACACCAACACTCTGAAGGAGCTCTTGAAGGGAAAGAAAGTCCTCATACTGATGGATGAAATTGTGAAATACACCTTCAATCTGCAAAGATCGGCTGAGACTAAGAATTACGGGGACAAGGTAGTAACTTTTGTAGAGAATCTTGCCAAAGCCGTTGAAGACACAAATTCTGTTCTCATTATTGCTATTCAGGCCGACTACAGGAAGGGTGCTGAAACAACACCTGCTGTATATCTGACCGATTTCAGTCCTGATTACCAATACAAAACACAGGCAGAGCTGCTAATTCAGGCGTTAAGGAGAGTCTCGCCTGCCATCATTACGCCTGTAAGTTACGACGACATTGCCCAGGTCCTGAAACGAAGAGTTTTTGAATCGATACCTGAGGATGCAATCGACGAAGCCCAGTCGGCATTCTATGCGGTATACCGAGAGAATCAGGGGCTCTTCGGCGTTGAGGGAAGATGGGATTTCGCCACTGCAACCAAGATATTTTCAATCAAGGACACGTATCCTTTCCATCCGAAATTCGTGGAAGTCCTTTCGGATCTTGTCACAAGAAACAAGGACCTGCAAAGAACTAGGGATGCTGTGAACATAACCCGCAAAGTTGTTAGAAACCTGCTCCGAGCCGACGCTGATCCCTTGGTTATTATGCCTGCGCACATTGACATCAGGAACAGGGAAATTCGTGACAACACGATCACCGAGAGCTACGCCAAGGAATTCGATCCTATAGTGAACAAAGACATAGTCTCAAGAGAAGGTTCTCCCGGCAATGTGAAGTTCTCTTCCAAACCTGAAGTAGCGGCTCTTGTTGCAAACGTTGTACTTCTAAAGACATTCACCTATGAGACGTTCAAGGAAGCGCTTCATGTCTTTCCCGACCTCACCGACGTCGCCCTGATGACATACGAGCCGGAAGTCTTTACCAGTAGTGGGACCACGCCTGTTGACCTTCAAGATCTTCTCAACGAAATGCCCAATAGACTCGATCATTTTGTGACCGACAAAGGCCGATACTGGTTTTCTCCCTATCGGTCTGTAAAGGAAATTATTGACAAGATGGCGGAATCTATTGTCAGAGAAGACAAGCCCAAGCTCTACAGGAAAATAGAGGAGATTGCGAAAAGTGTTGTCAATGTGAGCGTGTCAAAGACCAGCGAGTACCAGCCACTCGTCTTTGCGAATTGCAAGGCATTCTTTGTCAGGCCAGGCTATGACGTAGCCCAGGATATTTCAGTTACAGACGACGAAAAAATGAAGCTGGTGGTTTTCCTAAAACAGGATGTTACGGCAGAAGACGTCGAGAACGTGCTGTTGCGCTCCGAAGGAGCACGGCGGCTTAGGCCCAATACAATAGTTGCAATTTATCCTGACACGGCAAAGAGCCTCGATGACCTACTATTGTTTGCAGCGAAGTTCGAAGCGTCAGCTCAAGTGGCCGAGAATCTGAAGGAATATTATGCCGATCAAGACGTGAGAAGCTTACAACAGAAGAAGCTCAAAACGTATAGCGACGAAAACGAGCTTCACGTAAAAGACGGTTTGCTCACAACTCTTAGCAAAGTTGCATTCCCGACATCCGGACCCAGCGTCAAGGTCGTTAGCTCCCAGAAAGCTCCTTCATTGGTAGAGCAAGCAGAACGAGCACTCAATTCTGCCAGTGCAGGCTACAAAATACGGGAAAAGATTGATTTTGAAGATTTAGTCGGTTACCTCAAAAACAGTTTTAACATTGACCTGATTGATGGTGAGAAAGCAGTTGATTTCAGGTATGTGTTTGATGATCTTTTTTTGGCCAAACCAGAAGGACCATTTGTCGCAAGAACGCAAATAGAACAGGCCCTCCGTCAAGGTGTCAGAACATTCGATATCGCGATAAAACAGGACGGAAAACTCTACTGGAAGAAAGTCAACGCTCTTGAGAGCGATGAGCCACAGTCGATTTCAGACAGAGCAGAAATTCTTCCGTATAGGCTTGCAGTTAGAGAGGCCGTTGATGCATACCGTAAACAAGAGGGACGTAAGAGGACATCAGAAGGTCACACACTGGAAACGAAATTCTTCGTGAAAGTGTTGGAGGAGGAGAAACCTCTCACTGCAATTACGTCGCAACCCGGATACGAGAAGATTGTCAAGGAGAGTCTCATCCTCAAGAAAGAGACCGAGATAGAAGAGGGATTCGACCTCTTATTCGAAAAGCCATACTTGACCGTAAACCTACGGGAGAAGGCTAGCACTAAGTTCACGGTTGAAACAGTGGGAGAATTCTCCGACGCGGTTGAACTGCAGACCGAAATTGGTACAGTCACTCCTTCTAAGGGAAAGCCCCCGTTTGATGGTGCTTGGAATCTTGGAAGACATGACAAAGCTGGCACGTATAAGCATGTCATGGTCGCTAAATCGGGAAAGGTCTCCAGAAGCTACGAGCTTACCGTTGTAGTTGAGAGTGAATACAAGACAGTCGAGGTTGAGTCTCTCACACCTTCAATATCCGGAGCTTTGCTCGTTGAGGTAAGGCCTTATTCGATATCCAGTTTCAAGATCGCTTCGGATGCCTTCGACAAACTGGGCTTAGAGGGAAAGGCCCGAGCCAAGGTGACAATAGGCGACAAGATAACTTTTGAGATAGCGGACATTAATCCATCACTTTGTAGTTTCCTCCTACAAAGGTTTGATGAGTTCAAGCAACGTTACGGCAATCTCGTTCAGGATTTCAATTATTCAGGTTCAATAGAAATCGCGAAGCCTCATGTGTTGGAACAGAAGTCAATCGCCAATCTTCAGACACTCAACAAAAAGGCGAAATTCGTGATTCAAGTTGCAAGGTGATTATGATAGAAACCACGACAGAGCTATCTTCATTTGTTGTGAGGCGGGGAGCCTCCCAGATCGAGTTTGCCCAGGGAAATCCCTATGATGCAGCGCTGGCGGACTTCCAAGACCTCAGGATAGACGTCGCTTGGCCCGAAGTACGGCGTCTAGCTAATCGAATCGACTGCCGCATAAGCGAAGACACCATATACCCTCGCACTCAGGAAGCATACAACAGGCTGCTGATTTTCTGCGCGGTGAGGCCTGTCACACCGCAGAGTAGGATTCCAGATCTGATTGAGGTCGTGCTTGGTCTTAACGGCTACGACATAACATATTGGTCTATGCACTTCAGGCGGGCGTTCTGGTCTGACAGTAACGAGAGCTCTTTGGACCGAACTGCCAAGGCGTTCAGTCATCTCTTCGGGTTGATCTGAATGGCTTATCAGAGAGAAAGCCTAGTGACTGGGTTCATATCAAGACTTGTGGCTGAGCTCGAGTATCACCCCTTTATCGCACCTTACACGAATATCAGAAAGCCGATAGAGCAGTTTCTCCATCAACAAGAAATTCTTGCGCTCCTTTCTGTCAGAAGGCCAGTGCGAGTCCTAATAGCGGATGAAATCGGGCTAGGAAAGACAATCACAGCAATAGCAGTTGCAAAATATCTCTGGAAGACGGGGGAAGTCAGGAGAGTTCTCGTAATTGTTCCGCGAATATTGCTCATGCAATGGATGACAGAACTGAATGGAATGGGAATTAACGAGACGTACGATATTGAACGCCATAACATCGAGCTGATGAGAAGAAGTGGCTTTCCCCCAGGCTACTACATAGGATCAATAGACCTCCTCAAGAGAGAGCAGTATATTGAGCCGATATCTGGAATAGACTGGGATCTTATCATCATCGACGAAGCCCACAAAATGAGCATCAAGGGAAGCCGGAGAACCATCAGATACAATGAAATTGGAGGAAGACTAGTCGGTTCGAAAATCGGCCTGAACGCTCTTTTTCTTTCCGCAACGCCTCACAAAGGAGACCCTGAGGATTACCTATCTAGGCTGAAACTCCTCGATCCGATGCTCGGTTCACCAAAGGAACTCGACAATAGGAATTTCTACAGCAAGACGCACGAAGTGCTGGTGTTCAGAAGGACCAAGGAAGACATCAACAACGTCTATGAGGGGAGGGAGGTCTTCAAGCCTGCCACATTCTTTGCGGTTGCATTGCCTGCGACGGACGAAGAGCGCAATTTTAGCGAGAGACTGCTGAACTTCATGAGGACCAAACTGATAGAATTCGCTGACCGCGGTCTGCTGATGAATACACGAGCAATTCCATTGCTCAGGGCTTTGCTCTTCAAGAGAGCCTCATCCAGCCCGAAGGCAGCCATGCTCACCATTTACAGGATGCTCCACAAACGCAGTGTGGAAGCTGCATTGAACGAAGAATTGCTCGAAGAGGTTGAGGGCATCTTTGAGCAGGGGTATGAGGATTATGAATATGAAGACCGAAAGGACCCGGACGAAGTCGTTGATGATTTCATTGATGCTATATCGGACTTGTTGAGCGAGCGGGATAAGGAAGAAGTCAGGACTCTGTACACGATGGCGGAGAACATCGTGGCAAGGGGTGACACCAAAGTTAGTGCCCTCCTTACGATGCTTGACGATTTCATGGCGAGAGGCAATGATAAGGTGATTGTTTTCACAGAATACAAAGACACTCTCAACTACATCAAAGCCAGGATTCTGGAACGACATCCTGATTGGAAGAAGGATCTTTTATCCCTAAGTTCGGAGGAATCACAGGATAAAGAAGTCTTCAAGAGCATCCGAACACGCTTCGAGCAAAATCCGAATTGCAGGATAGTGCTGGCAACTGATGTCGTAGCGGAAGGCTTGAATCTCCAGGTTGCCAATTTGCTAGTGAACTATGAAGTCCCTTGGTCAATCGTGAAGCTTGAACAGCGAATGGGAAGAGTATGGAGGCTGGGCCAAAAGAAGAATGTCGAGATATACACGCTCTTCCTTGGGAACAGATCAGACCTAGATGCCCTCAACCTATTGTACCAGAAGCTGCTTAATCTGAAGAGAGCACAGATTGCCCCTCGCCCGCTCATGGGCCAGGAAGTGCTCGTCTACCAAACAGGTGCCGAAGAAGTTGGAAAGGTGCCCATGGCTGTTACGGAGGCGGGCAAGAAATTCAAGAAGATCACAGAAAGGTCTCTGATAGATGCCTACCTAAAGGGAGGAGGCAGCGAGCTTTCACAGATAGTCAAGTCCATTCTTGCGGCAAAACAGGCCCTCCAAGATGAAATTCAAAGCAAGTCCGTTTTCTACAGAACAGAACGAAAGGGACGGGTGGAGGACAGATTGGGCCTACTTGGCTTCAGAAATATGCGTGAGCTCTTTTCTTCAGTACTAGGATTATTCATGGTCGTCTCGCCATTTTACGGCTACAAGGTCACCGAAGCCGGGGATTTCAGACTCAGAGTCGAGCAGCCCACAGGAATGCCGATGGTAATATCGACAATCAATCAGGTCATGGACATCCTTGGGTATGAAAAGACCCCACGATCGCCCACGCCAGTTCTGGTGTCATATAGCAACGTGGAGCAAACGTTTTCAATTTTCAACGTCCAAGTGCATGGTGGCGATAGGCATCTTCTCCTGAGAGAACCTATAGGAATATCGGAGCACGGGGAAGTCTTGAGGGGGAGGAAACTTCTCGAAATTGTGTCGCAAGCCGTTGACAATCTCATCGGAGTGACAGATTCTGCAATCCAGAAACAGCCGGAAGCTGACAAGATTCTAATCGCAAACGCTCCGAACTCAGCCCAAGACTCAGCAAGACGTCTTCTTGGTCCGCTTGAGGAATATCTTAGCAGCCTCACGAGATTGGGGCTGAGGAACGCGGGTGGAGAATTTATTGGTCAAGCAGACCTGCGAGCGACAATTGAAGCAGAGCCTATCGGCATAATCAATTTTGTAAAGAGACCACTCGTCCCGTTGGAGGACATACCTGAGGAAGTCAAGGCAGAGGCTGAAAGAACGGCGGTGGAAATTGTTCTCGGAGTGGAAAGAAGCGAAGGCAGAATGCCTCGTGAAATACCTGAACGGGAGCAGAAATCCCTGCATTATGACGTTTACAGTTCGGACGCCAAACTACATGAAGAGCGATTGATAGAGGTCAAGGGGCATATGGGTCCAGAGGTATACGGAGAGCTTACAGATGACGAAGCTCAGGTGGCTAAGAAGGAGGGAAAGAAGTACTGGCTCTATATCGTATACAATATTCAGGGGAAACACAAACTTCTCCGATTTGCAGATCCTTTTAACAATATGAACTACAAAATCATCGAGAAAGTCACCAAAGAGACAAGGTATGTCTTGTGGCCTAAAGCGGTGGTATCATGACTGAAGTCAGCGTCCTTTCAGGCGGCAGAACGATTGGCGGTAGTTTCATCAGAATTGCCGATAAAGATCGCACATTGGTCTTCGATCAGGGAATAAGATTTGACATTCTCGGGAGATACTACGACCGTTGGGTGCAGCCGTCAGGCGTCATGGAGTTAAGAAAGATTGGCGTGCTCCCTAAGGAAGAATGGTACAAAGACGCGACGGACGTTTACATAACCCATCTGCATTTGGACCATCTAGGAGCTCTATCCAACATTCCTGCCGAGATTAAGGTCCACCTTCCAGGCCATTCGATTTATGTGGAGATGAAGAGGAGATGGGAAGGAAGCCCAACTTGGCTGAATTTGGTACCCGAGAACTACTACCTTAAGGTGGATGACTCAACTCCGTTCATCGAGGACAAGAATAGAGTTATTCCAATACCAGTATCGCACAGCGCGTATCCAGCAGTCGCATATCTCTACTTCGGTGCGGACAAAACTATCCTCTACACAGGAGACATCAGACTTCATAGTTTTCTGGACTCAAAGCTGTTCAAGACAATCTGCAAAGGCCCGAGCCTATTCGACTACATCGAAAGCCAACCCGATTTGAAAGTCGACTTGCTGGTAATTGAGGGCACCAATTTTGGTTCTGAAAGAACGCCAATTCTACCGGACGCCGCAATTTCATTAATGAAAGGTATTATGGCAGGCTGCAATCTTGTCATTGTGACCAGTCATCACCTCGATGTGGAATTTCTGGCGGCTGTCCTCAGTATGGCCAAGAAGATGGAATTCAAATGTCATGTCTCTTCAGAGGTTGTCGCTAGGACGCTGGAGCTGAGCGGACAGAAGTTTGACGTCGAGGTTCTAGAGGAATACTCAAAGACGCCAGCATTCCCGACAGCACCTTTGTCTGATGTTTTAGTGGACAAGTCGTTGATTATCACTTCATATGCTGATGTTGTGGATCTATGTCGCGGCCTTGAGGAGGAAGAGCTTCGCAACAGACAAGCCGTATGCATTCTCACCGAGCCTGAGCCCGGGATTGAGGAAATGACGGAATATAACACCGTAAGCAGATGGCTCGCCTTTTATGGAATTCACACATACAGGATAAGAGTGTCGGGGCACTACTACCCATTTGAGCTAAATGATATATTGGAACATTTGAAATTCAAAGAGCTTTTGCCTGTTCACACCGAGCACCCGGAACTTATGCTAAGAATGGTGAAGTCGAGGGGGCAATTTCCCAGAAAAAAGGGCAAATAGGTGTTCAGACTATACGCGCGTACAATAGATGCAACCAAGTCGTGTTTTTCGCTACAGCGCTTCTGCTCGTGTGAGCTGACTTATGGCTCGACCACCATAACACTTCTAATACTTGCTCATGGCAGAAGGGGCATTCTTCTTTCATCTTGGTGTGCGGTTCCATAATGCTCCTTTCAATCCAAGATTTGGATTCGGACACGATTGAATTTGCATCGTTGCAGAAGGGGCAGTCCCAGACTTCATACTGCCTGCTGGACTGACAGATCATGAAAGTAATTTATTGTCTTGATACGAAATACTAAGTAGAACTTGGTGTAGCCGATGTCACTTAGTTGTCTACTGATTCAACAACCGTATGCCTCTCTCATAGCATTTGGCAGGAAACGGTGGGAGTTCAGATCCTACGAGGTCAAAAAACGTGGAACAATCGGCATAGCCGCCTCTCCAAATGCCGTGCTTAGTACACAGAGTCCTTCCCTAAACCGAGTTTCACACTTGTTTCCACGTGGTGTTCTTCTTGCGACCGGGAAACTCGTGAACTGTTTCTATGCGACTGGAGTAGACTTGAAGAAGGCAATGACTTCGCCTGTGACTCTCATTATCCATGACCAAGAACTAACCACGCTTGATTCACCAATCGGTGAGCCTCATGAGGATGTTGAGGCAGCAGCCAACTCAAGTAGCTGGGAGAGTTTTGTGTGGGAGCTAGAAGATGTAAAGCCAGTAATAAATCCAATCCCGATTGAGAAGAGATCTCGCTCGACTTGGATAACAGTTGATTTTCAGGAGAGTGTTGTAACTTGAGTGATGAGGAATTCAGATCATTCGAAAAAACGGCTTTAGCTTTTTTGAGAACTCTTGATTTCACGCCCGTTGGATACTATCCATACCCACACGGATCTGATGTCTCAGGCTACATTAAAGCAGTTCCACCGTTCAGAGTCCCTGTCAAAGCGATGGCAGAGATCGTAAGGGCGACTCCAACGCGCGCTCTGATAGAAGGGTTCCACAAAATTGCTAAGAATTCCCTGGCCGAACGCGTGATACTAATCTGCCAGACGCCGCTGTCCGACCTTCCCCCAGATTTGCGGTCTCTTATTGAGAGACTTAACATAGATTTCTTCGACAATACCACTATATCTGAGGAACTGGTAAGGAAGAAGGTAAGCAAATCTGACGTCCTAAACTATTCCAAGTTATATGATATTGTGGCTGCTCCGCTGCTCGCAGAGGCCTTACCGGACGTGTCTCGACAGAAGATCCCGGAGAACATGAAGGAGTATACGGAGAGATTGGGCCTGAAATCATGGCAAGTTCTTGAGCAGACGGTGTTCTCCATTCTTCATTATTGTTTTAGTCTCGTTGTGAGAAAATATGGTGAGGACTATTTGTTCGAGCACGAGCCGGAAGGAGTTGCGATAGTTGGTGATGTATCGTCATTTGCGTTTATCTACGAATGTAAATCTGCAGCTGAAACATACATTATGACGGCACAAGACCAACTGACGTACATCGACTACATACGTAAAGAGAAAGAGAAGGTTAAGGTTCTTGAAAGGTCAGAACTAAAATACTTCGTGATAATAGCACCGGACTTTTTAGGCGATTTACAGGCGAGAAGAGAGAATATATTCAAAGAAACTCAAGTCATCGTTGTTTTTCTGCGTGCTGAGATACTGCGCCAGCTTAGTAAATGGGCATGTAGTCTTCCCAGCAATCTGAAGAGACTTGTGGACTTTAGGGACATATTTAAGCTAGAAGAAGTGGTGGTTTCAGAGGATAGCGTTGGCGCTTACATCAAGAAGTTCGAAGAAGAGAATAGGAGCAGATGGTGAGAATGGGAACATCTAGAGCTGCAAAGGCACCACCGACGAGGAAGTGGAACGCGGTCATCGGTACTCTGGTAGCTCCTGAAAGGGATGCGAACACAGTCCTCAATATGGCGTTCTCTGTTGCCCTAAACACTCTGCCAACGATCAGCCCTGTTAGTACTCCTATTGCGTTTGGACTTTCAGAGGGACTGAAATTTGCACTCGATGTGAGAGAAAGAGGCCTGGAGTCTGCGGTAAGACGCGAAGCAATACGGGTTTCCGAACAATACGTCGTTCCGAGCATCTCAAGCGGACTCTGGGACATTGCGTCCTCAAAGATGGATCCGAAGTTTTCAAACTCGCCTTTCGGTCGTCTTGCAGAGGTTGCATTCAAGAAAACGATGAACCAGGTCATGTCGAAAGGCGCCGAGGCCTTGGTCGAGGAGGCGGAATAGCATGGCCACGAGCAAGGCTGACGCCGAAAGAAATCTGAAGGAATTTCTTGACAAGCACGGAAGAGAGGGATTCCTGAAACTTCTGCTGACGAACTATCTATTCGACCTTGCACAGTATTATCTTCACACCGAGAAGAATCCAGCAGTCAAGGTACGGGAAGACACTGGTTACCGATTCTATGTAGGCGGAAGAGAGCGTGTCTACAAGCCGGGTGAGATAGAACAGTTCAAGCAAGATTTGCGAAGAGAGTGTGAGAAGAAAGCTCTCCTGATTATTGAAAATCTCAAGAAAATGGAACTTCTCGAAAAGCTCGACGGAGATTTCATGGCTGACCCGAAGGTCGCCAAACTCGTGCAAGAGGCGTTCGAGAGCATTACACAGAAGACGTAGGTCGATAACATGGAAGACAAGCCCTCAATCAATGTCCTCATCCGGGACAAATTCACGCAACGGTCGGAGGGCTCGTTTTCACTGGAAGAACCGCTTGTCTTATCATTTCATGGAAAAGGCCGAAATATGCATAACGACCTAGACCAGATTGAACAAGATATCAAGTCTAAACTCGACCCAGTAATCTTGGATCTTTACAACATTGCACTTGTTGTTTATGTTTGGGATCTTCAGACTCCGCGACCTCAGTTCGACCCTCGCGAATTTCGATGCCTCATGTCTGTATCGAATAAGGATAAATGGGACAACGTGAAATCACACCTTGAAGCCACGCTTTACTTCCTGACAGGAGACATATTCACATTCAATTTTGTTCAGGGGAAGCCAGCAGAAAAGGAATTCCAATTTAAGAAGAAGAGTGACGAATGTGTCTCACTGTTTTCCGGAGGAATAGATAGCCTTGCCGGAGTGAAGTGGATGGTTGACAGCGGGTTAAAACCAGTTCTGGTGAGTCATCCCGGCATGGGGCTAATCTCAGATACGCAAAAAGAACTGGTGCTAAGGCTCATGAAGATTACTGGAAATGGGTTGACGTGGCATCGTATACGTGCCACAGCGGAAAAGGGAAAGGACCTGAAGGGTAAGGAGACTACCCAATTCTCGCGTTCGTTTCTGTACTTGACACTTGGTGCAGTCTATGCTCTGACCATCGGTATTGAGAAGGAGTTCATCTTCGAAAATGGGATTCTGGCACTGAACGTGCCTCTTACTCAGTCGCGAATCTACAGCAATACACGGACCGCCCATCCGCGTTTCCTGAAAATGTACGAGCATTTACTTAGCCTGCTTTTTGGGCCGCACGTTGCTGTTGAAAATCCCTTTATCGCATTGACGAAAGGCGAAGTAGCGAAGCTGCTCGATGCGGATGGTTTTCGTGATCTGGTAGGGATGACCATGTCGTGTCCCTATGTTTCTCATTTGAGATACGAGAAAGTTAAAACCGGCACAACACGACACTGCGGTGTATGCTTTCCATGTGTTATTCGTCGAGTGTCGATGCATCATGCTAACTTGTGGAATAACGATGCGAAGTATTCAAAAGATGTCACTGCTCCGTTTCCGAAGATTCCAGAGGAGGGAGTGAAGCTATTGTTTGAGATGATGGATTTCGCTCGGCAGATGGACAAATGCTCCGCCATCGATGACGTGTTCATTGAATTTCCGCAGTTCTTCATCGAAGACATTGATCCAATTATGCTATTCGATATGACCAAGAGGCATGTCGTACAGTTCAAAGATTTTCTGATGCAGAAGGCTCACCAGAGTCTGAGACAGTATCTGGGGCTATACTGAAAGGTAGGTGGCGGTCGCTATGAGCTCAACGAAAGGACTTTCAGACCAAGAACTTCAAGTTCTTGACGTCATTCTTAATCTTGAGCCAGTCAGTGTTGCTCTTCTTGCGAGTTTTAGGATGCTTGAGGATATCGCTCTACCAACCGAAGAGTTCATCGAAACCTTGGACGAGCTAGCTATGCATCGGTTGGTAACAGTCAATAAGGAACAGTATCAGACGACCGTAACAATCAACGCTGAGTCACGGAACATCGTGAGGGACACCCTAGAAGCATATTGGAAATCACGCAATATCAATGAATCGATTCTTAAGGCAGAGGCAGACAAGAACTCGCTCGGTATTCTTAGACTTCTTGAATTCAAGTATGACGACAAGCCTCACATTGGATTCTCAGACTACTTCATGGATGCCGAGTCTATCCGCATATGCAACGGACTGACGCGGGCTGGACTTCTGTTCAAACAGACTTGGTCTAGCAGGAAACACTACTACGAGTCCTATTACTTGCGTAAGTTCCCATTCGACGTAGCAAAGATCCTTGAGCAGCTAATTGTCGAAAAAGTGAACCTCAAAGACCTCGACATAAATCAGGAGTGGCCGATGGTAATCATGGTGTTATACTCGGACACGACATTGGGGATCGAAGATCTAAGAGTCAACTTCTCGCATCTTACTTCCGATGAAGTCAACGAGCTTCTGTCCAAATTGGAGCAAAGGGGCATTCTATCAAGGCTAAGAGGAGAAATAGCAGTTCAGAAGACTACGAGAGATTTGGTGAAGAACTACTTCTTGTTCAATCAATACAACCAATTCAAAAGCGCAATGCTTCAACAACTGAGAAGAAGAGTCAGTGAGAGAACGACGAACATCTTCATACTGGGGTTGGTAAGAAGGATTCTGGCATCGGCTTCGCTTCCCAAGACCTCTGAACCCTTCTGCAGCATAAAAAGAGACGTACTCGTGAATGTCAGTGAAGACGACTTGAAGCAGGCCAGCAAACTCGGAGTACTCTTCCTGACCGGTAAGGAAGTCATAGTTGCGCATGAACTTATTGCAGAGCTCGAATCTGTTCTCAAGTCGGCACTAACGGCAGAATCTTTCATGACTATCCCACCGAATGACAATCTCACTGCTATGAAAGCTTGGGTCCAGATATTTGGGCAGTGTAAGGACTACGTCAAGATCTGGGATGAGTATATTAACGAGGAGACCTTGGACATCATTGACAGGTTCTGCCCGAGAGACATAACCATAACAGTTCTTTCCGCAGTCCAGAAGCCTCGGCAAATAGATGTCGACGAGTTAGAAGATCGCGTTAAGGCAATGAGGAACGCAGGGCGAAAAGTCAACTTTTTCTTTGTTGGAGAACCCAACCAAGGAAAGGCTCCTTTCCACAAGAGGTACATAATAAGTGAAGACGTATGTTACTTGTTGACGAGTTCGATGAAAGAAGTCGGAAAATCAAAAAGCGTTGATGTGGTGGGTATTGCTACACCTCTGAAAATTAGCGAAATTGAGCCAGCATTCAACTATTGGACAGGCCCGGTCAAAGAGATACGAGAACTGGGATACGTTAGAATGGACTTTGAAGAATGGGTCGGACGTTTAAGGGAAGAGGAGGTTCGCGCCCGACCTAGCGGAAACACATGATAAGATGAAGTGCGAGAATATCAAAGAAGAGAGTTGAAACACAGAAAATCTTGGAAAATCTGATAATCATAACAAAGGAGAAACTAGAACCCATTAGAGACAAGATCAAGGGCTTACCCTTAGCAATGATTACTTAACCTGTGAAGAGACGGGACCGACCACCAAAGAAAAGACCTAGGAAGAGGGGGAAGACCGCGGAAGCGTAGAGGACCACCGAAACCTAAAGCAGAAGCACAAGCTCAAGCCTAGCATCATAAGAACGATTCACTTAGTCTTCCACGCGAATACCCTGCGGCCTACGTAACGGAATAAGAAGTAGGTCCTCGCACCTAACTGAGTGCGCATACCGTCGGGCCTACCACTGAAGTTCAAAACCGTTGTAACGTTACCCCACGTCTTCTTGAAATTCTAAGTAGGTTTCCAGCTGAAGAAGAGCAAAATTAAAGATACTGCTGAAGCATCATAACGATCGGGTCGCACAAGATCAGGTTACGGTTTCAGGAAGAACGTAAGGGTTTCGGACTCTGAGTCTGAAGCCCGTCCGGGGCTCTGAACATACGGCAAAGATATGACAAGAATTAAGTATGCCTTCCAAACTAAATATATTTTGAGCTAGAGATAACGAGTATGCAGAGTTCCTGAGTCGAACCCGAAGTTCGACCTTCACCCCCCACATCAGACCTCTGGTTCTTGCTCAGAATCATTCTAGCAAGACGTCATACAGGCTTGAGTCGAGAGGTTAGAAGAGTTAGACGGGAGCTGTCTGAAGATTCCTTCGGATCGAATGGTCGATGTAAGCGATCAAGATGCAGGAGTTCATGGAACCTTTAGCCCCTACTGTTCGTGTAAAAGAATCAAACGGCTCAGAGCTACAGGATGCATTAGAGAAAAATTCTAATGCAACTTCGCACTATTTGTACAGAAGTAAAGCGGCGATACTTGAAGCGTCTCCCCTATCATCCAACGGGAGCCAGACTGTAGGTGTGGCGCCGGGGGTGAGCTCCATACTCTCGGCATTAAGCCTCAAATTTGAAACTGTCATTATTTGTAGTCGCACTAGTGAGAAAGAATTTAAGCAACAATACTGTATCATCCGGAAGAGATGAGTCTGGATGGGTTTTTCTATGAAAAAAGTTCAGGATTTAGACCCAGTTGGGTTCAAATCCCGCCCGGTCCACCA
>Ga0172366_10001114_pt1 | contig 20837 bp, 29 predicted proteins | sample LakKivSesite69cm_FD_114533 | JGI IMG/M metagenome (GOLD analysis project Ga0172366, IMG submission 114533) | Sediment microbial communities from Lake Kivu, Rwanda - Sediment site 69cm | ecosystem: Environmental > Aquatic > Freshwater > Lake > Sediment | place: Rwanda: Western Province, Lake...
CTGAAACATGTTTAACTGTGACTATTCGTTAGTGAACGAGGGTGCTGGGGAATGGTTGAGGAAACTGTTTGGGTTGAGAAAGAATATGTTAGGCCGAGGCTGAGTTCAGATGAGCTTTGGCTGATATACCGCCTAATAGATAATCAATACTGGCTGTTGAGGAGGAATCCACATCCGCTTTGGGATCTGGAGAAGGTGAACAAATTGAGGCGAAAAATCCTGCGGCTCGTGAATAGGTGCCGCGCACCTAAATATCAAATAAGCTTGAGGCAAAGCGTCTACTAACGCCCGCAAGGCTTAGGCATTGTAAGCTGAGATGCTACTGCATATACAAACTATATGATGAAGATGGATTGATGTTCAGGCGGAGTTAAACGTTGAACAGTGGGAGCAGACACAGGCAGCGAAATACACTGTCAGTCACCCGGGAAGGAAGGCACTACGCGCGCGCTATAATAACCCCGACATTCTCGGGCTTGGCGGGCAGGCACATTCCCTCAGTAAACATAGGGGACATAAGGGGACATAATGAGGAAGGCTATAATGGTTGCAGGATTTTCTTGGCGACCTTATGTTCTGAGAAGATATTTTGACGTGAGGATGATGATGGCTGAGAGCGACGGATTGATAATAAGAGACTGGCGGGTTTTCTGGATGGGCCACAAGGGGGACATCGAGCATACGTACACTGTGAACAAGGGATTGCCGCAGGATGTCATAGAAAAGATGCGTGAGTCATACCAGAAGGCTGCGGAGAAGTGCCTAGTCACAGCTAAAAAAGAAACTGTGAGCCAAGAAACCATCGTAAGCACGTTCAACAAGCAATTCCTTCAGATGGCAGGATATTCAGAGGAAGAGATAGGGCAACTGGGCAATTTGGCGGACTTGACAGCCGAGCAGATGCAGGAGCTCCTCAAGAAGAAGTCCATGGCGTCATTAGGCTTGAACGGCAATAATAAGCAGAAGGTTGTGGCGATGAAAGAAGTGAAGAGCTGGATTCTAAATGGATGGGAGTATGTCACAAAACTTCCGTCTGATGAAGCTGTAATCAGGTTGCCCAACAATAATTGAAGAAGAAAACAGGGATTTGTTCAATAGTTTTAATATTGGGTATGAGGGGATTCGGTGCCAATAGGTTTCAAATACGCTTTTTCTTAACTTTCAATCTATCAGCTGAAAGGTTGTATAATCGTCTGAACACATATCGTTCTCATTACTGCTGCTAACTTCTTCTAAAGATCCCTTCCAAACAATAGACCGTCAGTTTGCCTTCGTGTCCCTCTTTTATACAATTATCCTTCATGTCGCATGTAGGTCATAATTTGGTTTTCAGGTCATTGTTATCTATATCAAGCGTGCCTCTTTCTTCATGCAACTCATAAAGCAGTTTAAGATATTTTCCTTCGGCTATTCTGGGTATATTGTCTTTGTTTTTCAAGCCAATCCATTCGTAGAGGCGTTTATCTCTTTTGTTCAAATTGCATTGTCTGCATACTCTAATAGCGTTATCAGGAATATCAGGACCACCGCAGCATCTGGGTAAGATATGTTCTACTGTTAAGTCCTCTTTTGCGCGCAGTACACGCATTCGTTTGGCCTTCTCGTTTTCTCTAACCCACTCTCGGATTGCAGAAGACCATTTGATTTTCCCGTTTCTCAAAGCTATGAACCTGTCCATTTGAAAAGCCCTTTGATTGATACCAAACCCAGCAGACTTGGAGATTAGCTTGGCATATTGCCAAAAAATCTCATCTCTTATTGTTCTAACAACTGATGGTGGCAAGCTGATCACTTTGTTTTTGAAAGGTCTGGAAACTTCCACAGCGCCTTATCCAGAACCCTTATCGGCATATCATTTTCAATAGATTCAATTTTCATTTCCGAGACAATCTTGTGACAGAGGTCATAGTAATCATTCCAGCCCTCATTCCCTAATGATGTCTGCCACGTTTTGTTCTTCTTGTTATAGTACAAATTCACCTTTTTGAGTTGCTCACTATACTCGTTATTTTTCAAGGTTAAAATGGTTCTCCAGTCAATGATTGGACATTTTCCTTTGCTAAAGAAATAAACTAACGTCGATGCCACACGATAATTAATCCCGCCTTTTCGTATATGACCTGACTTTGTTCTGTAGCGCATATTTTCACTAGAAAATGCAACGATTTTCTTGACGGTTTCTTTTGGTTGGTTGAGTGAATCCTTTACTATATCAAACAAGGCTATCCATTTACCTGAGTCCATGGAGTCGTAATAATGTTTAGTTCGCAACGCTATCTTCCATTTTAGGATGCCATCTTCCGAATGAAGTAAACAATCTTTGAAATTCTCCCAAGTCTTAATAGTGTCTATGCTCCTTAGAACTTTGCCTTCCAGTTCATTGTCATTATCAGGGTCATTGTTGTATTGATTATACCAGTCGATGATTAGATCTTTTGATAGTACCATCGTATCACTCAAATAGATAACGTTTTTCAATTTCAGCTTTACCTGGGACTTTCATAAAAATAGTAACATTGTTGGATTTGTCTTCTTTTCTTAATGTTGCTAATTTACGAAATTCTTTGATAGCGTCTTCAAAGTGAATATCTGCTTTGTCTGTTTCTCTACACACATATATCCAAAATTTATTAGTAGCGTTAATATCCAAAAGTTTAACCCAATTACCAGTTGGTTTAAACCATGTGTCAACTTCTACAGCTAATTCAACTTTTCCATGTCTAGCAAAAGTTCTGCCAACAAAATCGATTTGAAATGCTCTCTCTTCCAAGACAGGTTGTCTGCAATTATTCCATTCTTCTTCTAAAGCTTCTAATATTCGGGCATGAATAGTTGATGTTGCACCTCTTCTTCTAAAATCCTCATCACTGATTTCAGTACTTCTTAATATATTTTCAATTTTTTCTTCCCACTTGATGTCTTTTTTTTCCATAATCTAACATATAATTCTTTGAGCTTAAATTCTTAGTTCCTTAACAGCACTTCTTCACAATGGGCTTATGATGCATAACTTAATCTAAAGTTGGACTACAGTTTCGAAACCCATTCGGTTGGAATACTAAGCCTTACTTCTCTTGTTTTGCCCTTAGCTTTTCTAACAGGCTTAAGCTCTATAACCCCTCTGCTCTCAAGATTGTTCAAGTAATAATCAAGGCTCCTTTCGCTTATTGCTAAACCTTTCCTCTTCATCTCTTCCTTTATCAAGCCTGTGTAAACAACTTGCTTGCTCTATAGATCCGAAATTATTCTGAGAACTTCACACATCCTTGGAGCTTGCTTTTTAATCTCGTTTAAACTGCACTTTGCAATTATCTGCTTCTCTCTTTCAATAACCTCTTCTATGGTTGCTAGTCCGATGCTGCTTTCTCCTCCTTTCGAGGCTGCGTCTGCGGACTCCAGAAACAGCTTGAACAGATACCTGACATTGCTATTGCATTCATCGGCAACAAAATTGCAAAGCGTTGAAAGAGCTTTTGAGCTTATTATCATTTTTCCATAGGCTTGTTTAATCCTATGCTCCAATATCCCATAAAGTCTATCAGCATCGTATGGCCTGAACTCGTAAAACTCTGGCTTAAGCCTTGAAAACAGCCTGCTACCGACCATATCCTTGATCTCAAACTCATTGTCGAAACCAAAATCAAACCGACTCTGCCAATGCTTTCCATCAAATGATTAAGGTTCCAAAAAAGATTTTCAACTCCATCCATGCGGTCAAAGTTATTAAGGGCTATCACCAGTGCGCTATTTTTCTTGAGAAGCTTCCTGTTAATTTCTCTAATCATCACGGTGGACGGCAGCTTTTTTCATCTTCACCGCATACAACATCATGGACTTCTTTTAAAGCAAGGTTTGGGGTTAGGGCTGAGGCATTCAAATATATTGAAACAGCGCTCTTAAGTTCGTCAAACTGGTTCAAAACATGCTTTGTTACTGCGGTCTTTCCAATTCCGGGCTTGCCATAAACATAGAGAACCCTCTTAATTCCATTAAACACAGCTTGGAGAAAATCTTAATTTTTTCTTGCTCTTTCTCTCTATCGATGATTACTTCTGGCAGATATTCGTCTGCAAAAATCTCTAGTTTGATAAAATCGCCTTAATGAAAACTAAGTTTTTGAAGATTTTAAGCTTAACATGCAATGCAGAAGACGGGAAGAGAGACGGTGAAGAATTCAAAATAAATTAAATTACAAGGAACTTTAAACTCTTATCTCTTATCGCTTCTAATAAAACTAAAGTGGCGATATCTTCCACAAACTCCCATTTTCTGTGATATAGTTGTGGGTTTCTAACACTAGATACATCCAAAGTCATGTAAAAAGAAAATCGCTGATAAGATATTGTCAAAAATCACTTCAATATTTTTAAACACGTAATCATTCCCAACATCAAGATTATGTGATGAAAAGTTGCGTACGGCACAACAAATAAGTAATCTTCTCGCCTTGTGGTCTCCAATTTTTTGAATTTCTTTCAGATTGTTCTCAAATGCTGGAGGATTATTTGACGTGGTGAATCCATAGTTATTATCAAAGAGGATTTTCCAAGTTCTGTTTCTTCCTGATGAGGTTGAAAACAGGTTATCTAGCAATGGTTTCAATGTCCCACTGAGATTATTCTTTGTTTTTAGTGCACTTTCGATTGATAGGCATAAATCTTGTAGACATAAGAAGATTTGAAGTCTAGTGAAACGATTGTCTTTGTCATTATTTATCTCAAGATTCCTTCGGATTTTTTCCACTACTGAGATGAACAAAATACGGCTATCGGTCTCCAAGGATGACACTAGTCTGTCTATGAATGCCTTATCTACAATCTTCGATTCTTCTTTCTGATACAATTCGGAATGTTTGAGAATGAAATCTTTAGTCCTATCCTCAAATTGAGAATAAAGCGGAAGTTTGAAAACTGATTTTGATGGATCTGTTCTATGGTACGGTTCATCTTCAATATGTGCTTTTAAGATGTTAGCGAATCCCTCGTCGATTTTTCCTTGTGCTACCTGAGAAACGCCAAGGTTTGCATAGACCATTCCTTTATTGAAATTGGTGTTGTTGCCCCTTTCGTATTCCTTGATTACCGTTAATAGAACCGCATAATATATCTCACACAAATCATAACGCTCAAGTTTCCAAAGCGAAAATTGACAGATATTATTCGCAGCATTGAAATACTCGTTTTTCTCATTGTAATTTGAGAATGGGGTGCTCGGGGTAAATTTTTTTGCTTTGCTCATTCCTTCCGTTAGTAATCCTACACCACTTCGGATAATGAAGTCAAGATTAGTTTCTATATCACGAGCCGCCTTGATATAAACCATATTCAGCTCCTCTTTATTTTCGAACACCACATTCTCTTATGTAATTAAATCTCTTATTGAAACTTTAGAGCTATATGCAAGGAACAGATTTTTAATAACAGAAATTCAATTTTACTAGACAGTTGTAGGAGATACTAGTCTTGAGTTCAAAATTCTCAATTTCTTTAAGGAGATAGTCAAGAAGGGGATGGGAGGTTGTGAAGAAAGAGAGCAAGAGGTAATCAGTTTTCGCACTTACTCTTGCGGAACAAAGAATTTCTTCTTTAGCAGGTTTCTTGACTTTGAGGAAAGGGAATATTCACCTTTGTTTAAGATCCCCCGTACCCTAAGCTGTGCAATTTGATTCGTGAGCTTTTCCCGCGGCTGAATAGAATGGCCGCTAAAGTTGAGAGAAGCTTCCAGTTCATCGAGCGTAGGTTTCCTGCCTAGCTCAACGCCGAATCCGTGAATTGTCAAACAAATAGCATCCACATCTTTCAAATTCTGTTCTTCAGTCTGAAACTTTATGTGATTTTCGTCTACTTTCGCGAATTCGACGAGTTTGGTTTTCTGTTTCGCCGTAAGACCTATTCTAGCTTTCTCAATCCTGTGCTTCCATTCCTTATCGGTGAATTCTGTGCCAAAAAGCTCGCCAAGAAGTGTTTGAGCCTTCCCGATATAGTCTTTCAGTTTCGGGGTTTCGACCGAGTAGGGAAGAGCCTCATGGTACAAACCGTTTCTAAGACTGTGATAGTCTAGAACATCCTGTGCGTTAACACTCACTTTGCCATGAAGAAAAACAAAATCAAGAAGTTGTTTGAAGCTCTCCTTCTTTTTCTCCCAATTTTCCCTCTTGATTACTTTGCCAACAAGTTGTGTATCTCCATAAGCTTTCAACATGAATTCCACCGCGTTGTCGACCACTATCATCGAGAGACGTCTACCTGAGAGAGTCTTACTTTCCATAAGGACACATGAAATGCAAATCTGTTCTATTATGTCGTCAATAGCAATGGTCATTGAAGCACCGTGAACTCATTTTGAAGCGTGTTCTTTCTTTTTATTTCTTGCTTTTGAAGTCAGTTTCGGAACAACCTCGGTCTCCACCCATATCCTGCCTAGATGTGTTAGAAGCAGCCGCTTATCCTTTGTTCTATCAAAATACTTCTTGTAAGCGGTTTGTGAGACAAAATTATAGGCAACTATGCCCGTTGATGAAAATATCACATCTGAAGTTACAGGCTCTGGATCATATGCGTACAGTAACAAACCAATCATCATAGGAGCTGATTGTAGGCTTCTAAAGAGTTCGATCTTCCCTTCAGACGTGAATCTGTAGACTCCTTCTAATCCCGGCTTGGCTTGCCTAGGTTCTTTTCTAATAATTGCTTCAAACTTCTTCGATACAATATCAGAGACCGCATCTACATCTAGTGAATCAATGTTCTTCTTCAAATCATCAGTCGAATCAAAACCAATAACAATCTCTCCGAATTGAGTCTTGACTCTGGCCTCATATTTTGCCATATCAAATCACCTTGTTTTCTTCTCAACTCTGAGAGAAGGAATAATCTTGTTCGTTACCTTTATCCTTGCATCAGGGTTTATCGAGTATGTGCCGTCAGGGTTAGCGACGAAGTCCTTGCCCATGTAGGCAACAGGGTTGTCTATGCCTGTAGCTTGCTTGAGTTGAGCAGACGTCAGAGATGAATGAGACAAGAATAGGGCAAGTCTAAGTATGTCTGCGTTCTTTTTTGGATACTTCAAGAGCTTGATAAGTCCGTCAGGACCGACCATGTAGAGGTCCGCAAACTCGGCCACTACTTTCTCAGGCTCTTTGACTAGCATTGGTCCGAGCGAATTCTCGATTGTGGAAGTGAAATCAGGGATCTCTGCGAGTTTCTTTTCCAAATCTGCCTTGTCTTTGAAATGTATTGTGAGCTCTCCAAACTTTGTTTTGATTCTTGCTTCGTATTCTGACATAGATTTTACTATGTTCAATCAAGCATAAATATTTAAGCACAAGGTCAACTTCTGTGCGAGGTGGAACTACTCCTTTCCACCAATCTGACCAAATCTCTTGAAACTCTTTTGTTGAAAGGTTCTTGTATCTGTAAGCTTTCCTAAGCCAAGAGTGCTTTCCAGCTTTTTATTGTCAAGGACTAGTTCATACACTCTGTTTACTAAAGTACGCTCAGACAAATTAATCGAACCTTACATTTTCAAATTATTCTTCTTCCTCTTCGAGAATCTTTGCACCTATCTGGTTCAAAGTCTCTTTTATTTTGAGGTCTAGGGTGTCCCTGCTAATTCCTTTCTCAGATTCTGCCTCTATCTTCACTTCAAGCGGCGTTGAAAACAAGTTACAGTCAATCCCATTGAGAGAGACTTGTTGGAAATTGAATCGCAGATGATCAAGAAGCCTGATGCAATTCAGACTTTGGAAAGGAAACCTAAGACAGAATTGGAGCGGAATTTGTACTAAGGTTTAAGTTTGCTGAGCATTAATATATCAGATGCAAGTAAGAACGATGTTGAAATTCATGAGGCAATATAGAGTTAAACGATAGATTGAGCCGACTACACGGAATAGAATATTGCTCTGGGGGAACTTACAAGTCAGAGGCGAGCCAATCGAATAATTTCTGAGGATTTGAGATTTAAGAACTCAAAAATGCATATAACAATAATGGCAGATGGACAAACACAGGAAGTAAAAGAGAGATTAATCGAGTATCAACTAAAGAAAATAGAGGACTACTTACCACACAGCAGATTGAAAGACGAATTGCCATATGTAATCTCACTCTTGATAAGGGTAAACAATGAGACTGATGCAAGCGCTTTGAAATCAGAACTCGACATTCTACTTGGCAAATACAACTCTTAGAGAATGACGAAGAAACTCGATTTCAATCCGGTAACATTGCCAGATAAGTTTATGTAGCCATAAGAATCAATAAGAACTTGGTTCGGAACTTTCATGAAATATTTGTTACATCGGATTTTCTATCCGTTGATAGGCTTTGTTACATCGGTCGTTATTCTAGCTGTTCTGGCATACTTTGCGATTTCCATTACATTTAAACGTTTTATGGCCTCTCTGGCTGTTGGATTTACTCTTGGTTTTATCTTATCATCGATTGATGACGATGATATTATGAAATCTGTCTTCGGGTTCAAAAGGGAAATGCCGACTTATGCGGATGCGAAGGGGCAGTTGAAGCGAGGCAAAAGAACGAATACATTAATAACGGCAATAGTGGATTTAATATCCGGAGTTCTGTTAATCATGGAGGCTTGAAGAAGTGTCTGAACAAAAGAAAGGAAAAGTGAAAAGCTCAGTTGTTAATCATTATGACGACGGTGATTCTGACACAGAAATAGAACTGGAAGATGGAACTAAGATCGTTTACAGTGGTGACGCACCCATACCGAAAGGACACGATATCATAGCATTTGGATTATTTGCAAGTATGGCTCGTGTGATGGCTCGCCTTCATCCTCAGCTATTTGGCAGTAATGGTATTCCGAAGAAGACTTTGCGACCAGAAAGAAAGCCATATTCATTCATGTTCTCTCCCTCAGCTACAGTTTTTGAGACTGACGAGATTCATGACGAGACCGATGGGGTAACTTACAAAGAAAGATGATCCGTATTCGAACCTATTCTAATATTTTTGGTTCGTGCATCTTGCAGTACAATCTTCCGCCTTTCTGCAATCTTTTCTGATTGTGGAGGCAAGTTCTGAAACAGTGATGGGAAGAAGCGAGCATTCTTCTGCTTCTGTGATTCTTCTCTTTGCGATTTCAACATACTCCTTCTTGATGTATATTCCGATGAAGTTCCTTCCAAGTTTCTAACAATGGATATTGGACTGAAGTTTCGCATAAGTATTCTGGAATTCGATTATGACCACAGCTATGCTCAGATTATTATGAAGCAAGAACGTCAACAAATTAGGGAAAGATGGGAGAGAGTACATGGATGAGGATAACCCGTATCTCAGAGACAATCCCTATTGACTTCAAAGTATCAAAAAACCAATCTGGTGAGCCATTATATTAGAGGTGCAGAAAATGGGTCATCCACGCTTCTATCAATTGCTTGAAGAAATGAAGAAGATACATGACAAGAAAAATTCTGATGACACCAAGGCTTCAGACCCTCTGAGCAACTTCGAGCTTGTTGAAGATTTTGGAATACCCGCTTGGGTGGGAGTGCTAGTTAGGATGAGTGACAAGTACAGCCGCATAGTCCAGCTTACGAACAAGCGCTCAACGGTGAAGAGGCTGAAGTGAAAGAGGAATCAATCAGAGACACGCTTGTGGACTTGGCTAATTACAGCGTGATTGTTGCTATACTGTTCGAAGAATGGCTGAAACAAAAGGAACGGGCCAAGTGATACTCAATCAATCTTGGTACTTATTGAAATGCAGATTATTTAATTAGTGATGAAACGGGCGTTGTAGCTACTACTTTATTAATCTTAATTATTCTGGCCTCAGCCTACTTAGGTTACAAGTTATTCGTGTTTTAGTTTTTTGTAGGCTATTGGAACTGGAACTACAATGCCTCAGACATCTACGAGGAAGGAAACAAAAAGCTAAATTATGTTTAATTAATTGTTCATTGATGGCTATTAATAGGAAAGTGGTTGAACGAAATTGATGAGATTAAGTATTAAAGATCCAAAAAATGTTAGCTTTATTCTTTGCGAAACGATACATTATCCTCGGCTACCGAGCCTTAGATTAGATGCCTGCTACAATATAGTCACACTAGATATAGATTCAAAGTCCGAATCATACGATGGGGGTTTCTATGTCCTATATTCTCGTGGATATATATCCTTCAAGAAACCTAGTGGTGAAAATGTTGACATTGCTGCTAGTATTACCGACTGTTGGAATGTCGGTGGAAGACCCTTAACTTTAAGAATAGATTCAGAACCATTGTCTCGAAGTATGATACATGAAATTGATGAAAAGTTACGTCCAGACGATTTGGAGGTTCGTTGGAGTATTGACGTTTATGGATTTTTGGAAGAGGATTCTGCTAAAAGATACAATGCAGGCTTAATTCCAATTTTTGTAGGAACAGATTCTCCTCATAAGATTTCTCGTATCGAGTTTGTCAGAAATGTGCTAGAGAAAGCTGACATGTTAAGAAGAGAATTTATTGAAGTTGTGATTGAACCTATAGATTTGAGTTACGTGATAGATAGCAGAGCAAAAAGTGCTTTACAACTTTTATTTGAGAAGCAAAAGTTGTTATTAGGAGCTAAAAACAAATTGGCTGAAGCAAAAACATCTACCGATTTCAGAGGAATAATTGACGAAGTGAGAAGAGTGGTTGAGGGGCTTTATCAGTTAGAAGAAATTTGTGGAGAAATGTATAAAAAACTCGGTTATATAGAGTCCAGTGATGTCGAGGCAATAGATGAAACCTCAAAAGAAATGGCTGATGCTGTTGTAAGTAAAAATAGTCTAACTGCAGCGACCTTTTATTTTGCATCTAGATTTGGGATTCATGCAGAGACTCGAACAAAGAGATTATACACACCAACCCCAACTAGGATGGAAGCTGAATTTGCTGTGCAACAAGCGCTTATCGAGCTTAATTATTTGGTAAAATTGCTTTCTACATTCTCGATGCGTACGTAAAAATGTAATGCAACACGCATGTCTAAGCAAGAGTCTAATAAATTGAAGTATCAGAAGCAACGATGATGCGCACGCGTGCAAGTTGGTTAGGTTCTAGTACGAAGGCTGCAATTCTCTTTTTGGCATAAGACACTACTTCAACCATGCAGGAAAATTATAAGTTTAATGATTATTTAATTATACTTTTTTCTTAGTACATACTGTTAACTTAGGAAAGGTTAAATATTTACTCGGATTAGGCTAGAACGTTTGCAGGGAATTGAGAGAATGACAGTTAGGAATTTGCTTTCCGAAAAAGGAAATGATTACTTCTATATCATGCATTTAAGCTACGAGAGACGTGAAAGAGAAAGGCTTTGGAACTATGCTGAGAGAAGGAAAATTATCGGCCTTGAGCATCATGACGTAAATGACGACTGGAATAATGTTCGGGAATCCGTTGAAATTTCTGGAATCTGGCGTAAACAATTTGAAATGTTCTGTAATGAAATGAAAGTGGACAATCTGGTGTTAGTGCTAAATGGTTGGGACTCACTTCTTGGGATTGCAGAGGTCATTGAGCGTCACCATCAATATGATGAAAATCTTTCGTCAGGTTCTGTTGAACGCTTCTTCGACCATATTAGAAAAGTTCGTTGGATTAGAGACTACGAATATGCCAATCGTCGTAGACTGCCTCAACCCATAGAGGGGTTCAATAACACCTTGTCCAAAGTCAAACCCAATACTCATCGTTGGTCAATCCTAACTAACCTGAACATCTAAGTGCCTATATCTCATTTCATAGATTACCTAAAAAGTTTAGAATTATAAGTAAAAAGAACAAGTTCTCGTTTAGCTGGAATCACTCAGCTAGAGTCATCGACATACTGACTTGCCGAGCAAAGCGAGCTTGCCCTATCTCAGCCTTATCCCCAGTGGCTGCCTATTCTAGCGTCTCCGTTTTCTCAAGCCACTTATAGTAGGTGGGTGATAGCAAGTCTTTTCCTTTCAAATAGTGCGACAAGTACTCTTTGGTCGGCTTCAATCCATCTTCGACCATGCTCGACTGTGCTATGTAGATCCATGCCTTCACTTTGGTTCCATCATCCAGATACACGTCCATCTCCTTTCTGTTATAATGCTTCGGATAGCCCTCGCAGCGATCAAGTTTGTCTAATCCGCCCTTCTTGATGGTGTACAAAGCCCCTTCAGTATTCGCAGCTCCTGTCGGGTCGCATTCGATGTTTCCCTTTCCTTCACCTTTCTTTGCGTCCGTTGCCGTTGCCTTCTTGTTGAACTTTAGAATATAGCCCTTGAGAGTGGCGTGCTCTCTTTCAGTGAATGGAGCTCCCCGTTCTTTCATCTGTTCTGGGTCCATGTTGGAACCGTAGGCAAAATACTTCATGGTGATCCAGCCCATTAATATGTTAAATGATGCCTAAGTATATGACTCCTGGCACCCTGTTCCTGAAATTGAATTCCTTATGGTCGATATTGCTCAGGTGGCTAGAAATTCTCTGTAATTGCCTTTGCCACTTCTTGTTAGTATGTTCGGCTGGAAAGGCAACGAATAGGACAGCTTTGCTTTTGTAATTTGTCTTTTTCAGCTTCTCTACGTCGTCGATGACTCCTTGGGTGTTCCTTGTTATCGGGCGCTTCTTCTTCTCTACGCCAGCATAACGCAGGTTGGTGTTCACGGTCTTGAGTTCGATTGCCCAATCGTCAAAGGTCACGTCAATTCTGTCTCTTTCAGGTTTCGCATCGTCATAATATTTCGAGAGGATTTCGACTAATTCAACCTTCAGCTAGCCTTCGAATTTCGCTCTGTTTTGGGCGAATATTGCAATCCCTTCATGCCTCTCAAGCTTGTTCTTCAGTTCCTCAAAAATTAGTGATCCAACTTGTTGGTGTTCCATTGCAGTCACTTCGCACAAGCCTGCATTTGGTTTTACAAGTAGAAAAAACATTCTCATCGAGTAAAGCACTTAGCTAGAGTCATCGAATCAAATTAAACCATGTGCTGGGCATCCCAGTCCAGCTTCTTCGTCATTGGCTATAGAATATTTCTTGCAAATCATCAGAACATGTCCCGCGAATCCATTTGTTATTGCAGTAGTTGTCTGCTTGCATGAGGGTTTTTGTCTGTTTCAATCTTATTTTCGGGTGGCAGGTTTTTGTATCTGTAAACTCAGGTAAGCGCGCGCTAAGAGCAAATGGCCAAGTTAGTTGGAGAAATCATCAAGTGGATTCTTGCTTAGGGTGCGCGTTTCTGGTACGATGTGCGAGCTATATGTCTCTTATGAGTTGCTGAATACTTCTCACAGATTTGAACACAAGGTCCTCTACCTCTGAATCACTCAGATGCCTGTCTGAGTTATGGAATAGGTCATTTCGCAAGTCTTTGACTCTGTCGAGATCAACTTTAATCGTTGGGTCACTGGTCAGAGGCTTAGCGCCTCCACATATGCGTTTTATTCTTCTATTGAAGAAATCGTCGCTCTTCTTATTTTTCATATTAAGAAAGAACACGGTAAACGTATCGACACTTCTGCCAATCAACAGTCCCCAGATAAGGTGTTTACTGATCTTGTCCATTGATCCATAGTTAATCAGTTTGTCGAAGTCTTTCCTGACGTTATCAGCAAGAGGTTCATGTAGACTCGCGACACTAGTATCAAATGCCAGAAGAAGCGCATTCAGCTCAGATTCGAGAGTCTTTGTCGACATCAAATCAGCTCTCCCAGTTTCTTTAGATTGATGTCCGCCGGATAGACGTCCCATCCTGCCGACGTCAGCATTCTCAAGTATCTGAATTTGTCATAATTCGGACCCATGATGTCGCCATTTACAAGGAGGATCATTCCTCGAAGTTCTGGATGAATACGTTCTACCGTACCATCTCTTTTTTCATATCTGATTAGTCTTGATTTTACCAACAAGTCCTGTAAGGTGATATTCTTTAAAGCTCTGAAGGATTTGACCTCAATGATTTTCCCATTAACGTAAAAATCGAAATAGAACCTCAGGTCAATATCTCTTTTCAGATAATAGTTCTTGAGGTTGCGTACTGAGTGTTGTCGCCTAACATGAAGTCCAAGACGAAGTAATTTCTGAAAAACCTCATTTTCCAACTCTTTTCCATTGATGCATCTGTATTGGAATTTGCCGAGAAATCTCTCGTCGTCGAAAAATGGTCGAGATCTCTGAAAGTCCCTTTCTAGATTCCACAGTCTGAAGTTTACTTCCTTTGGCACAGCGTAAAGATCCCTGAACCGTTCAACTTCAAATCCATAGGTTATCCTGTCAAAGAAGCTTTCTAAAAGTTCCAGACAATATGGCTTCCATTCTCGGCGATTTAAAAGCAAAACATGAAAGCTTGACTTATTACCGAAGAACAGTTTTGTCTCGAAAAGATGCTCTATGAGTCGGAGGGTTTTCCAATCAGAATCCTCTTTTGCCTTGATTGAAGCAATCTCGAAAAATGTCAAGTGATTTTCCATGTTCGCCATGAAATCAGGCCGAAATGACAATTCAGGTACTGCAGGTTCCATGAGAAAATGTGTGTTCTTCAGAATGTTCATAATTCTGTTAGTCACATCTTGCTTATACTCAGCCATATTTTCAGTCACCACCTGATGGTAGAATGTGGGTGCCTATCAGACTAATGAGTCCACAACCTGACTTTAGCCTTTTGTAAGGTTCTTCGGTAGCCTTCACTAACGATCACTTCCAAGACTAGTAATAATCTGTTCTCTTTCAGCACGTATAAATCAGGTTCTTTCCAGTGATTGCCTTCCAGGAACATCTTTCCTTCCCGTATAGTTGTGAAGCCTTTCTCATTAAATTCTCCTTCCAAAATATTCAGCCATTTGCTGTGTTCTAGCGTTTCTTTCTTAATCACTGTCTGCGCTTCCACCATAAACCCTAGCCTTTGCTTTGAGAGATTTGTGCAGGAAAATTATAAAAAAACAAATTCTCGTTTAGTTGCATCATTTAGCTAAAGTCATCGATTGAAAGTCAGCCGTGATTGTTGAACTTGTCGATTGTCTTTACTTGCTTCAGTATTTTCTTGAAATTGAGGAGCATCGTGAGCTTGTTATTCAGTTTTTTCTTGAGCTCAAGTTTCTTCTGCTCCAAGTCTCTGATTTGCAGCTGGATGTCTATGACTTCTTCCTAAAGCTCTTGGAGTTTGTGGGAGGGAGTCATTTCATCCCCCTCCTTTTAGAATTCCTATCACTTGGCTTGCTTGTCTTCTTGTAACGCCATTACCTAGAAGGAATCTGATATAGTTGATTTGCTTGTCAGTCGCTGAAAGCTCTTCTGGAACTTGCTCGTCGTAAGTTTCTGCGTTTTCTTCGTAGTCTGCATCCATATTTTTTCACCTCCTAATTTTTTCACTTGAAAGGCATATTGCTTTCCTTCCAACCTATGCTTGCTTTCATCGGGCTCTGCTCGAATTAAATCGAAACAGAGTTTACCTGTACAATCCCGACGCTCCTTACGAGCGGAGTTCATTTCTGAAGCGAAGTTTAGCGCAGGCGAGCCATCTTCGTTTTGAGTCTGACGAATTATAGGAGTGACAAAAATGAAACTGATAGTAGCGCCTGCATTGAACCAGTCAGATGTGTCGAAGACCGAAAAGAAGAATGAACGAGCCGAGCAAAGCGGAGAGAATGAACGGAGCAAGAGGGAGCAAGGGTTGCGAGAGCTTATAAGGGCGCACAGTAATGAAGTCAAATAGTGGCGGTCTAATTATGGATTTTCCTAAGAGACGGTGGCATAGTTGGGCTAGGACTAGATTGAGAGTGCTTCCGCTTTCCTATTCCGGTCCCAGCTTCTTTGAGAAGGGCATTATTTTTCTCCATATTACAAGCACAATAGAACCCATTTTGCATGAACTAGCTTTACTAGCTTGGATTGGAGAGCTGGAACTCGCAGAGAAACTTTTGGAAGAAGAGAAGAACAGGATTTATTTTTGGGATTTTTGGGGCATAAAGGACTTTGAGGATTTCCTTTTCAGAGTCATAATATGTGAGAAGGATATTGGCTCAGGGTATGACCATCCAGAGCTCGGCTTTGTCGGGTATAATGTTTTGCGGGAAGAGGATGCTTTCAAACTGAGCACCGTACCTCTGTCTGAACTTCTAAAAATGGATGAGCCACGTTTCACATCGGTTGATGGTCTGATAACAGCCGATTTTGACAAAAAAGAGCTTGAAAGAATCGAAAAGATTGTTCCAGAAAAATATCAGAAAGAGTTGCGATTGCCACTAATTCTCTTTAAAAAGTTGAAGGAATTTGAGACATACAAACTTTTTGGGACTAAACTAGAGAATATACTTCTTCAAAAATTATTGAAAATCACTGCTGTTCCATTCGAGAAGTACCTGGATGTCGGACAAAAAACAGAGGTAACTCGCATTTCCATGCTTGGACGGCGAAAATTCAAGACTATTTACAAAATATTGCCAGAATCCTCAACGATATGGCTAAGAACGGCAAATCAACGGCCCGAGGAGAAGCAGCAGTCCTAAACTCCACTTTAAAATACGTTATCCCAAGAAAGCGGACTGTATCCTCAATGAAAAAGATTTATGTAATTGGCTGCGACCGTAGATTTTTTCAGGGATAAAACCATGCCAACTAATGATAGATGGCCTTTTCTTTTACTGATAGCACTTTTCCAGAATAGACTCTAGAACGGAATATAACAATTTTGCAGAATTAATGCAGATTTAGGATTTCTGTCTTGGCTCAAAAGACTTGAAAAGAAAGGCGAAGGCTTTTGGTTTTTGGTGGTCGAATCGTTGGCACTATTGCAACTATCTGAGGATCATTAAAAAGACTAAGCATTTAAAAACGAAAAAACATTGAACTAGACGTGTGGTGACGATGTGGAAAAGCTAACATCAGAACTCGAAGAAGAACTTGTCAAGATCTATATTGGACAAAACATAAGAAAAGAAGGAATTCTACAATCTCAAGTTAAGAAAGAAAGAGCAGATGTGCTTTTCTCTGAAAGTCTGATTAAAGAGAACCACTGGTATTCTTTTGGTTTATACGTCACGACAACTGAGGGCGACAGATACTCCAAAAGTATATTGGGAAAGAAGATAACAGAAGCAGATACAATCATTGAAAACAGGGTAACAGAGATTCCCCGAAGGATCATAGCACTATTAATCCGAAAATATGTCACGCAAGACTTAACTTTTCTTGCCCAAAGACCAGAATTCTACGAATTTTACGATTCTTGGCCGAAAAAACTAGTGGCAGACAGTCAGGTATGGCCATTTTGCGACAGGTTTTTTGATACCTTACGGGTAATGGGTCTTTGCGCAAAAACGTACAACTACGTCTCAACGAGGGGAGGAGAGCTTAGAGAACTCAGATATGTGATAAGCCCAGAAGTTCAAGAATTCCTTGAAAGGAAATTTCCCGGTGTTGATTTTTCACCTGAAGAGGAAGGAAATCTGAGAGTTTTCAATGTCTTGGTGCAAATGAAAAACTTGGTGAGAGGTGACAATCTAGAATTTATCCGTGAGAGATTCTATGAATTATTAAAACAATACGCCGTCTCAGAGGATGAGGCTGCCTGCATCATTGATGAGATGAGCGAACTGCGTATTACAAGCAAGTACAAAGGGCTTCTATCAAACGAAAAACCATTCGAAGTGCATGACCCTGGACGTTTTAGCATTTATCTGGATGATAGATTGGTGAAACCTGCAATCGAGCTTCTGCTTGGGAAAAGGAGAGCAATGAAGAGTCTTCCAGTTACTCGAAGTCTTCCTAATTTGGAACAGGTCCAGGAAAAATTAGGCATGTTGAGTTCGGAAGAAAGAATGGACTTCTTTCTTAAAGTCACCGAATTTGAAGTCCAACTCAGGCAATTCACAAAAATCAAACTAGGGAATGGGTGGGAAAATAGAATTGAAAATGACTTGCCAAAGATTATCAAAAATTGGGAAGATAAGAAAAAGAAAGATGAACGATGGGGCATAGATCCTGAGTGCGACTTACTGAATTACGCAGACTTGTTCGACTATATTCAGATCTTTGAGAAGTATGGGAGAGTTTTTTTCAGCAATGATGAGGAGCGAGGGGATGTAGAAAGCCATTTGAAAGATTGGTACAATTTTGGAAGAAACCCTCTGATGCATGCAAGGACTGTCAACGAAGAGAAATACCATACTACGTTGTCTGCGATAAAATTCCTGGGAAGCTGGATTCAAAGGAGAAGCGGAAATTGACCCCCATGATATCCGACATTCAGATCCCCAACTGAATATGATTGATAAATAACAGGAAATGAAGTGGGTGAGACACAGTACAATTACAAGTCCACTTCAAACAAACAATATATCTATTCCCGCAAAATTATCAATAATGAAGATTGAGCTTTATGAGTGCCAAGAGCGGCCTTCCAAATGCAACTTGGAAAGAAGAAGAAATAGTTTCACTGCTGAAGACTGTCATTAGTAACTCAGCAGTTGATGCAAGCCACAAAAGAGTAAAATGTTTAGATGAACTTAGCAGACGAACCATTAAAGACATAGAAAACATAAAAGATGTCTTAATTGAAGCGACAAAAGCGCATGGATGGTCAGACCCAGAATCTTCGATGCTAATTGAAATTCTGTCAAAACTTGCTGAGACTCATGATGTTTTCTTCCAAAAACTGATGGATGAATTCGTGAAAAAAGAACAGACACAACCCTTCTTGGTTTGCATTTCAAGGTTAATCGGGAAGTTAGATCAGAAAAAGAAGCGCAAATCCGCTAGGTTTCTTGTCGGGGCTCTGATGAACAAGGATTCTTTTACCTCAGCCACGGATGCGCTGTACAAAACCCTAATCAGCATAGATGATACAAAAACCAGAAAGGAAACCGTAGAGTCAATATTGCCTTACTTGGATTCTGCTGACGTACTTCAAGTTTTCTATGCGGTTAGAATTGCTTCAGAGCTAGGCAATAGAGATCTTGTCCCCAGACTATGTGTTGTACTGGACAGGTCAATTGCTGGTTGGTATAATGGGCATAGAGACGATATCGAGAAAAATATATGCCATTTTCTTACGAGAGTCAAAGATATTAGGAGCTTATCATGCGTCCTAAAGCTAATCGAGAGTAATCCAAGCAAGGAGACGTATATAGCATTAGCTAGCTTGGCTGATAAATATCCTCAGGCAACACACGAAGTCGAAAGATTTCTTCTTGATAGAAAAAGATACCTTGTTGCGTTACACATATTGAACCAAATGAGCAAACCTAGAATAGACTTCGATCAACTTTTCGCCATTGCATCTAGGGACATAGGCATTGCTTCCGTTAGAGAGACTTTGAAAGGTATAATCCTTAAAATCGGCAAACCTGCCAAACAAAAACTGCTTGAAATGGCCAAGAGTGACGAAGAGAAGGAATACGCATTTGCTATGGAGTGCCTTACCGAAATTGGAGTTTCAGTAGATGAAATCTCAAGTATTCTGGGAAAGAATCCAGTTCTGCAACTTCATGATTTCTTCTATGAGAAGATTGAATTGGAGCAATTGTGGCAGGATAGAAGAGAGCTTGGCGAGACTATCAAGAAAAGCACCATCCAGAAGTTTGATCACTTCGTTCTAAACTTGTTCAATTGTTTTGGTTTGATTGCACTATTTGTGGACCCCGCTGGAAAAGAAGGCGTTGATGTCATTGCTTTTTCACCTTCCACTCCACATCTAATCATCGCTGGAGTAACAACAGGAGTATTGCATGACGACTTGCCAAAACTGAATCAAACTCTGATCGAAATGCGTCGGGAATTACCACAACTGGCTAAGAGATATGATGTTATTCCCATCATATTCACATCAAAAGATACACAGCCACATGAGAGCGATATCGAATTCGCAAAGAAGAACGGAATTATAATTCTAACAGCAAATGAAATTAGAAAGTTGTTAGAAATGATGAAAACCGGTCGGAGGGCTTCAGACTTAATTCATTTTCTATTGGAAAGAAGAAGAGCATATCCGAACGAAGCAGGTGTCGTCATAAGGCTATGAGTTCATGCAATAAGTTTGTTCACGAGCGAAAAAGAGGGCGCTTTCAGACACCCAAGAACCTCGCTGAATCTATTTGTATAGAAGCCGCAGAGTTGCTTGAATTGTTTTAATGGGCCTTGGATGAAAACGCAGAGGCTAAAAAGCGAGTTTGTATTCTCAATTTTTCCTCGGTCATATAGGCATGGTTAATACACTTGAACCCTTTCAGATTCAAATCCAACCCCTCGCACTACCCTCTTCTAAAGCCTTCTTCACGTTCTTTTCGTAGCGCGCGCTAATCTAAAGTTGATGAGAATGCTTGGCAATTACGTTAAAAAGCTAATAGAGTTAGGATGTCTCAAAACCAAAGGGTTAGAATAAGAGGAAATGCAATGTGCTTCTCAGTGAATTATCTATCATTGCCTACCGCGAGAGTAAATGTAGAAAAGTTGCTTCAGAACTAAATATAAATCGTGGAGATTAGATGAAAGAATATCAACGTTTTTTGACTCCCGGCTTTAAACCTTTTGATCCCTTGGAGTTAGCGAGGAAAACAGAGAAGATAGTTACTAAACAAGGACCGAATGGGCTTGAAAGGAAATACACCGATTTTTATTCCGTTCCGGTTTACAGAGGAATCGCCACTGGCTATGCTGCAGGTTGTTGTTTACGTTGCATTTATTGTTGGAGCAACTGGTCAAGGGATTTTCCCGAAAGATTCGGAGAATTCTGCTCTCCTAAAGAGGTCGCTCAAAGACTTTTAAAAGCTGCTGAGGATGGCATACTGTATTCTGATTATTGGAGAAAACTCATCCCAAAAGTAAACAAGCTTCGCCTCTCTGGTTGTGAGCCAACGCTGGGA
>Ga0172366_10001116_pt1 | contig 20834 bp, 19 predicted proteins | sample LakKivSesite69cm_FD_114533 | JGI IMG/M metagenome (GOLD analysis project Ga0172366, IMG submission 114533) | Sediment microbial communities from Lake Kivu, Rwanda - Sediment site 69cm | ecosystem: Environmental > Aquatic > Freshwater > Lake > Sediment | place: Rwanda: Western Province, Lake...
GATAAATATTATTAATATTAATACCCATTAAAGCGGCTGCTTCCCGATCTTGAGCGGTAGCTTTAATTGCCCTACCAATTTCGGTATGATTTAGAAAAAGATGAAGTGTTAAAGCCATTAAAAGGGCAACTGAGAAAGCAAAAAAACGAGAAAAAGAAATAAAAATATCACCTATACAAAAAGTCCAAGTCCCATAATTAACAGAAATTGCTCGCCAATTGGATGACCAGAACAATAGAGCGAGATTTTCCAAAAGCATCATTAAACCAAATGTTGCACACAATCTACTAATCCACGGACTATTTAATGTTCTTTCAACTAATACCATTTGAAGTAAATAACCAATTATAAACATTATTACAGCTACCAAGGGTAAGGATAATAAAGGGTCGAGTTTAAACATAGAATAGGCAAAAAAAGTAATATACATAGAAAGCATAACCATTGCTCCATGGGCCCAATTAATAATACGCATCACTCCCCAGATAAGACTAAGTCCAATAGCAATTAGAGAATAGATACCACCCAGTAAAATGCCATTAACAATTGCTTGTAAAATTTCTCTCACCTCCTTCTTTATTAATTTGAAATAGATAATTATGTCTTTTTCAAATAAAAAATCTTTTATATACAAAATTATTCTTATTAACTATTTAACTATAAATGTCAAAAAGGATGGAACCGAGACATCATTTTCCCGGCCCCATTCCTTATTTTTTATAAACTACTTTCTTTATTAACGTTCAGACCATGCGGGCATGGGGAAAATGAAATCAACAGAACCAATATCGTAAGGGAAAACAGTCTTAAATTTCTGGTCTTGTATTTGAATAATACAAGGAGTTCCTAAAATGTTCTGTCCAGTTTCGTCGAATTTAACTCCATCCCAAGTCATGATAATTTTCTCCGGTGGTACATAGATATTTGCCAATGCTTCTCGTATTTTTTCCTTATCTATTGAACCTGCTTCTTCTATAGCGTTATAAAGGACTATAGCAGCAGTATGAGCACGAGAATTGTGTCCATCCATATTTTGTCCATATTTACTGTAATATTCTGCATTAACTTTTTGTGCTAAAGGTTTCTTAATATCAGGACTCCATCTTGATTCAGCAGAAACATAATTAGCCAAAGGTCCAATTGCCTCAATATATGAAGGGACAATTTGTCCACCATCTATTCCTACAACAGCTTTAGCATTGCAATTGAGTGTTTGCATCGTCTTGGTAATTAAGATGGCATCTTGAGTATAAGAGGCCAAGAAGATTACATCGGGGGAAGCTTTTTTTAAATTAAGGATTTCAGAGGATAAATCGACTGATTCAGCAGAATAAGGGATATCAACCACGATATCAAATCCATGTTCAGGAGCCTTTTCTTTCCACACATCACCGGCTGTTTTTCCAAAGAGCGTATTTTCATACATTATTCCAATTGTTTTTATTTTTTCACCACTTTTTTTAGCTACTTCCTCAAGAAAATTAAACATAGCTTCACAATATAAACCATCATGAGGGGTGGAACGGAAGAAATATTTCCAACCATGTTGGGTAAGGGTAATAGAAGTTGACCCTTCATTAACTAAAGGTGTTTTATATTTTTCACAAACAGGAGCAATAGTAGCTGTGGTACTAGAAAGAATACTTCCAAGCATAGCTACCACATCATCTTTAACTATAAGTCTCTCAGCAGCTGTCATAGCAACTTTTGGGTCTCCTTCTGAATCAGCAAAGATAACTTCTATCTTTGCCCCACCTAAAGACTTAATTCCTCCACTAGCATTTATTTCATCTACTGCTAATAAAATTGCTTGTTTATCACCTATCCCCATAGGTGCATAAGGTCCAGTGAGTGGGTAAACACCACCAATTTTTACAACACTAACTTCTTCTCCTTTTTGCCCATATCCGGAGAAAATAAAGGCAAGGAGAAGTGTTAACATTAAGATGATGCTAAAAATTATCTTTTTCATTTTGTCTTATCTCCTTTACTTTTTCTATATTCTAATTAAAAAACAAAAGATACTTATTTATTTGATTCTTTATCATCACCTCTTTGCTTTTAAGTATTTTTGATTAAGATAATTAAGAAAAAAGTTAATTTACCATTATTAACTTAATTATCAAAACCGATTTAATTTTATTTATTAGTCAAATTTTATTTTGGCGTTTCATTAATTTCTGTATATATATTTTTCTTTATTTGATTAATAAAGTGAATAGTATGATTTCTCATAATTAATTCACTTTTATCTTGGTCTTTATTCTCTAAGGCTTTTATAAGTTCTTCAAAATCTTTAGGAATTTGCAAAGAATAAGTATCATGTTCTTGGGCAAAGAACCAGAAACGACCAATTCGATTTCGTAAGTTTTTCAAAGTATCAGCTAAAGTTTCATTCTTAGAAGAATAGTTTATTAAATCGTGGAATTCAGCATCTAATTGAATTAATCTTCTGCGATCTTTTTCTTGCTTTATCTGCTTAAGGAGTTCTTTCATCTTATTTAATTCTTCCGGAGTTACTCTTTGAGCTGCTAACCTTCCGGAGAGTCCAATTAATAATAATCTAATTTCAAAGACATCTTTGAGTTCTTGAAAACTTATCTCGGTTACATAAATGCCATGATTGGGGATGATGTGGACTAATTTTTCTGCTTCCAGGAGAATTAAGGCTTCTCGAATGGGCATCGGGCTAACCCCGAATTCTTGAGCTAACTCTTTGATATTTAATACTTGCTTGGGTAGATAGTCCAGATAGACTATCCTTTTTTTAAGTTCATTATAGATTTCTTTATTGATCATTATCTTAACTAATATATTATTAATATATCAATAATATATCATTAAAATATAATTTAGTCAATTTTCCCGGCGGAGAATTAATTATTATGCAGAGAGTTATATTCTTATTCTTAATTTTTCTGCTTAGAAAAGAATTGCAAATAAATTTTAATTTTGTTATATTTAACTTAAAATCAAAATTATTTATTTCCTGCACCTATTTGAATTCTAAAGACAAAAATCATTAGAGTGGGGATGTTTTTCCTAGAAAACTAAAATCAGGATAATAATTAGATGAAAATTTCTACTCAGATTATTTACCATCTCTATGCTCCCTATTACTGTGAAAAGAGATTATTTTTTGCTTACCATAAGGTAAAACCTCTGGAACCCGGTCCTTTCGAAGAATTGATCTATAAATTAGGTCTGCGTCACGAACAGAATTATTTAAATACCGTAGGTAAATATCTGGATGTTTCGGAAGGAAGACTTGATGAGCGGGCGGTCTTGACTAAAAAATTTATGACTCATCAGGTACCGATTATTTACCAGGGTGTGCTTCAGGAAAGACTTTTAATCAATGGAAAGACCCTGGAGATGGTAGGTATTCCTGATTTTTTAATCTATGAAGGAGGAAATTACAGAATAAGAGATTGTAAATTAGCCCGGCATATTGATGATAAAAATCATCCAGAAATAGTCGCCCAGCTCAAGATTTATGGATTGCTCTTAGAGAGGATTACTAATCAGAGAGTAAAAAAGATGGAAGTAGTAATGGGGGATAATAGTTTATTAGAGATTAACCAGATAGCAAGTATCAAGCCAGAAGAGGTATTGAATAGAGTATTGGAGGTAGTAGAGAAGGAAGAGGCTCCCTATTCCCCGGTAGGGTGGTCTAAATGTACCGGATGTAGTTATCGGCATATCTGCTGGGAGATCGCTGTGAAAGAAAAAGATGTGGCTTTAGTCTACGGAGTCGACCAGAGTTTAGCCCGTTTCTTTTGGGAGAGAGGAATTAAAACTGTAGAACAACTTTTAGAAAATTATGATAAGCTTTCCCTGGCAGAAATAAGTAGACCCTGGGGGGAGAAGATGCAGAAGGTGGGGAAAAAGGCAGAAAAGATATTATTAGCTGCCCAAGCTATGAAGGCCCAAAGGAGTTTATTGCTGAAAAAAATTACCCTCCCTGAAGCGGATAATTATGTCATGCTTGATCTAGAAGGCATTCCCCCCTACCTTGATGATCTGGAAAAGATATATTTATGGGGAATGCAGGTCTTTGGAGAAAAAAAATCCCTCTATATGCCTGCTTTAGCTCCTATGGAAGAGGAAGGAGATTGCCGGGGGTGGGAGAAATTTTTGCAGAATAGTAAAAAGATTTTTAGGGAATATGGAGATATTCCCTTTATGCACTGGGCTCCTTACGAGCGAACTAAGATAAAACTCTATCTGGATAGATATGGCGATATAGAAGGAATTGCCGATAGAGTAATGAAGAATCTGATTGATTTATGTGCCTTAGTAAAGGAGTCGATGATTTTAGCAGAGCCCAGTTATAGTTTGAAAGTAGTAGAGCAGGTAGCTGGATTCAAGAGGACGCAAGAAGAATACGGAGGGAATTGGGCGATTGCTAAGTATATAGAAGCTGTGGAGACGGAAGAGAAAACCATTAGAAAATCAATTATTGATAAAATACTGAAATATAATCAAGAGGATTTAGAAGCAACCTGGGAAGTATTTAAATGGTTTAAAAAAGAGATGGGGAAATAGTCCAAATTATTTTTAGATAATTTTCCAAGATAAGAAAGGTAATTTAAAATTTTAAAAAGATTTTAATTTAATAAAAGGTAGGGATTTGATATATCAAATCCGTCAGATCATCAGAATAAAAACTATAAAAAGGAGAGGCAATCCAGTCTATGAATTCGGAAGAAGTTTTTTGGGTTGATTTTAATACTTTAGAAAATTTTATGATCGATGTCTTAAAGGGAGTGGGAGTTCCCGAAGAGGATGCTCGAATATGTGCGGAGGTTTTGATTACCGCGGATAAAAGAGGGATTGATTCCCATGGGATTGGACGTTTAAAATCAATGTATTATGACCGCATAAGAGCTGGGATTCAATCTCCGTTGACTAGGATGGAGATAATAAGAGAAGGACCAACTACTGCTGTAATTGACGGTCATAATGGAATGGGTCAGGTGATTGCTCAAAAATCTATGGCTTTAGCCATAGAAAAGGCACAAAAAATGGGGATGGGAATGGTCGCAGTCAGAAATTCTACCCATTATGGAATTGCAGGCTATTATCTTTTAATGGCCACTGAAGCAGGAATGATTGGTATTACTGGTACTAATGCTCGCCCGGCTATTGCCCCTACTTTTGGGGTAGAAAATATGCTGGGTACTAATCCTCTGGCTTTTGGTCTTCCTTCTGACGAAGACTTTCCTTTTATCCTGGATTGTGCTACTTCTATTACTCAAAGAGGAAAGATAGAAGTGTATGACCGCGAAGGAAGAGAGATTCCTTCTGGATGGGTAATCGGAGAAGATGGTAAACCCAGAACTGATACCCATCAAATTTTACAGGATTTAAAAAAGGGAAAGGCAGCCTTAACTCCTTTAGGGGGGATAGGGGAAGAGACTGCTGGTTACAAGGGTTATGGTTATGCCACTCTAGTAGAAATACTTTCTGCTGCTCTTCAGGGTGGAAAATATTTAAAGATGTTATCGGGAGTTCAGGATGGCCAGCAGGTGCCCATTAACCTGGGTCATTTTTTTATTGCCATTAATATCTCCTCTTTTATAGAACTGGAATTATTTAAAAAAATAACCGGAGATATTCTTCGTACCTTACGCTCTTCTAAAAGAGCTCCCGGTGCCGAGAGAATCTATACAGCGGGAGAGAAAGAGTATTTAGCCTGGTTAGAGAGGAAAGAGAGAGGAGTTCCACTTAATCCAAGTCTTCAACAAGAGATTATTATTTTAAAAGAAGAACTTGGTTTAAGACAATACAAATTTCCTTTTGAAAATTAAGAAAATCGAATAGCTTAAACAAAATTTATGCATTCTTGCTCTAAGGGTTGAAGAATCTCCAAAGATTAAAGGCAGGGGGAAAATAAAATATGGATAATAAAAAGAGGGTAATGGTATTATTCTGGTTAATTCTTTTTGGATGGTGTTTAAATTCGGTAAACGTTCTCTCCTGGAACAGCCATTATTTTCTAACCGAGTTAACCATAATGAATAACCAGTGGATAAATGATCTTCCTGAAGTGCAAGTTACTCCTTATGACTACAAACAGATAGATCCGAGTGAGTATAATCCAGGATTTGTAGTAAAATATATTCAGGAAGAAATAGGGGGCAAAACTAAAGCCCGGGATATTTTGATTAACTATTCAGATGAGCCAGATTGGGATTTAGATACTAATTTAGATTTGAATAAAATTCAAAGCCTAACTGGAGGAAGCCAGGGGTATAGGCATATGTATTTTTCTATCGGGGGAGGAATATTGCAGGTAGGAGAAGCTCCCCAAAGGGCAGAGCACTTTTGGGAGATGGCCAAGATGGCCTTTGATAAAGGAGATGATTACTGGGGATTCCGCTTTTTCTCTCGGGCTATCCATTATTTAGAGGATTTGTCGCAACCCTATCATACTTATCCAGCTCCTGTAGAGATATTGGTTCAGAAATTATTCAATATAAAAAAACTTACTGTTTTGGTGACCAATGCGCATTATGGGTATGAGGATTTTAATGGTTATCTTTTTAATCATAAAAGGGAAGAATTTTTAGCTCTGCTTCCTCAGGTGAGCACGATAAAGATAGATAGTGTCGAGGAAGCAGCGATAGAGATAAGCCGGCAAGCGAGAAAAGATTTTGATTCTTCCTTCCAGGAGACTTTAAAATTATTTCCGGTTTTAAATAATGATGAGCGTTTAATCACTCTTACCCGGGAAGAAATAATTAGAATAGCGAATTTAAAAGAAAGTGCAAAACTGGTTAGTCTAATGAAAGAAGATATCTTATTGGGTCTGGATTACTTAAATGGATTTTTAAATCTTTTGAAAGAATATTTAGTCAGTAAAAACAAATTGTTTCTGGTAGTAGAAGAAAATTGGTTAAAGATATGATATTTTAAAGATAGAATAGTTCAACAAGTCAAATTTTGCTGGAAAAAAATTAGTGAAAGAAAGACCATAAATGTGTTATAATCTAAATACTACTGACTTTTAAGCTGGTTAGATAATACTGAGGAGCCGAGATGATTCTTTTACTCTTCAATTTCTTTATAATTACTATTCTATTTTTTTTGATTGTTACCCTTATCTTTATACCTTATGGATTTACGGCTTATTCTTTGCTTACTTTATTTACTGTTCCTCAACAGATATTTCGTATTGCTAAAAATAAATCTATCCGGCAAAATCATGCTCTAGAACATGCTACTATTAATATTCTGGAGAGATATGCCGGTAGAACTCTGCCTTTATCTGGTTTAGCAGAAAAAAATGGTTTTGTTATCTCTGGTATCCAGGATCAGGAGTTAATCCTGGAGGCAGCCCGAGAGGGTCTATCTTGGTTAAAAAGGGGAGAGTGTAATTTAGCAATTCATAAAAAATGTGGGACTAGTATAGCTATAGCCAATTTTTTTGCTGCCTTGTTATTTATCATTTTAATCATTAATACAGGTAGTTTTAGTATTTTTGCGGTAATTATTGCTATTTTTGCCGCTAATTTACTAGGTCCCTACCTGGGAGAACTGGTTCAAAAATATTTTACCACTTCTTGTAAAGTAGAAGATGTAGAGATTGTGGGAATAAAACCAGAATACAGTAATGAGCTTGCTCACCAGATCCTGTTTAATTATATGCCCAGAGGATATTTTATACAGACAGAGAATCTCAGGTTATTAAGATATTAGGAGAAGAAGGGGTGTAAAGGTGATGATTAAGGAAATAGAACAAGGTAAGAAAAAAATCATTATTTCTTTTACTACCAAACTGGGCATGGTTAGTGTTCGCAGTTTAGAGGAATATATCCAGAAAAATAACATTTTCCGGTGCTAGGTCATAACTACTATTATTCCCCACCAGAATGTTATAAATTATATAAAAAATATTGCTATAATAGAAATGATTGTGTCCTCGAATATTAGTCAAAAGATTGAAGAGATAAAGGAATGGCATAAGGTTGACCTAGTAGAAATAATTAATTTAGAGAATTTTGGAGAAAGAAATTTGATGGGTGATGCGGTGTAAAGTTTGTCCAGGAAGTAGCGAATAATAAACCAAAAGAGGAGAAGGAGGAAAAGATAAAAGATGAAGCAAATTGGAGAATTAGAGATTACGGATAATAAAAAGATAGTTCTATCCGTTGGTGAATTTCGAGGAGCGGAAAGGGTCGACTTAAGACAATATATCAAAACAAAAGATAGCGATGAGTATATTCCTACTCCCAAAGGGATCAATTTTAGTGCAGAATGGATTGACGATTTTGTGAAGATGATTGAAAAGTTAAAAGAAATTTAAAAATGTACACTCTTTAAGGAGAAGTAAACTATGAAAAAAGTCGAAGATTTCGGTTTAATCAGCCAGGCAGTAGAGAGAATAAAATCAAAAGGTGCCTTTCTGGTGGCTCGAACTGAGGATAACCAAAAAACCAATGTAATGACTATTGGGTGGGCTGCTCTGGGATATATGTGGAGGAAACCGATTATGATAGTTATGGTTAGGAAGAGTCGTTTTACTTTCCAGATTATCGAAAAAGCCTCCAGTTTTACAGTCAATGTTCCTCCGGAAGATAGTGAATTAGATAAGGCTTTAACTTTTTGTGGTACTAAATCAGGGAAGGAGATAGACAAGTTTCAAGCCTGTAAGCTGATTATTGGTTCGGCTAAAAAAGTAAATACCCCGATAATTAAACATCCCGGAATGATCCATTATGAGTGTAAAATAATATTTAGAAGCACAGTAAACCCTGATTTTTTATGCCCGGCATATCGGGAAGATATTTATCCAGATAATGATTTTCATACTATTTATTTTGGGGAGATATTGACTTATTATCGAGTATGATTATTTGAGGTCGATAAACAGTGAAGCAAATATTGCTGTTCCATTGTTTCTAAATATTTCCTGCATTAAAGAAGGATTATCCGCTCTAGATGTAGAAATATACTTAGGTTAAAAGGAGGATGGAGGAGGTGATAATAAAGGTTATCTTCTCACTTGGTATTTGATTGGGGGAGTTGCACTATTACTTAAAAAAGTTAAGGAAGGAGGGTAAATTTAAAAATGTGCAGGTTTAAACTAAATAAGGGTTTTTTAGTATTATGGTTAGCTTTCTTGTTAGTTTTTATTTCTGTAGCTTTCATTTTGGCTGCGGAAAAAGAGATTGTAGTATTATCTATCAATGATTTTCATGGCTCCCTTGCTCCCAGTGGAAAGAATGTCGGCGCAGCAAAGTTAGCCGATGCCCTTAAAGTAGAGAAGGATAAAAACCCAGAAGGTACCATTCTGGTATCTGCTGGCGATAACTATCAGGGAAGCGCTATGTCTAATCTCTTATATGGAGAGCCAGTTTCAGTAGTATTAAAAGAAATTGGAATCGAATTTTCAGCGGTGGGTAATCATGAATTCGACTGGGGAATTGATAGAGTTAATAAATGGGAGGAGGATGGAAACCTCCAATTCCTCTGTGCCAATATCTATGATAAGCGAACTAATCAGCCTGTTGATTGGGCAGATCCTTTTGTTATAGTCGAAAGAAAGGGAGTAAAGGTAGGGATTATTGGTCTGGCTACCCCGGAAACTGAATATAAGGCCTTAAAGGCAAATGTAGAGAATTATGAATTTCGTGATCCAGTGACCACCCTGGAAGAATGGTTGCCCCGAGTAAAAGAAGCAGGAGCAGATATAATTATTGCCTTAACTCATTTAGGGTCTTATCAGGATAAAGCAGGAAATATCTCTGGGGAAGCAATTGATTTATGCAAGGTAGAGGGAGTAGATGGAGTAATTACTGCCCATACCCACCAGATAGTGAGTGGATTGGTGAATGGTAAACCCCTGGTTCAAGCTTACTACAATGGAAGAACCATCGCCCGGATTACCTTTGTTCTTGATGACAATAATAAACTAATCAGTGCCGAACCATCTGTGGATATTCTTTATGAGAGGGCGGATACTCTTAAGGATGATGCCAACACCCTGGCGATTTATCAGAAATACGAGGAGGAACTGAAGCCCATTTTAGGAAAGGTACTGGGGAATACTACTGTAGAACTGGACCATGATAGATATGCTGGTCCTTCTCTGTTAGGTGAATGGGTTTGTCAGGTTATGAAGGATAAGGTGGGAGCTCAAGTTGCTTTAACTAACGGTGGTGGTCTCCGAACCAACATTCCCGCTGGATCAATAACTGCTGGTAAATTATATGAGGTTATGCCTTTTGATAATACTCTATATACTATGAAATTATCAGGAGCAGATTTAAAAGCCAATATTGAACATGGAATAATGAACGAAAATGTAGGATGGGTGCAGATTGCCGGAGTAAAAGTTACCTATAATCCTAAGGCAGAAGCGGGAAACAGGATTGAGAGCATGATCTTGGAAGATGGGACTCCTATAGAAATGGATAAATATTATACAATAGTGACCAATGACTTTATGGCTACCAATGGAGATAACTACAATTTTGATAAGGCCATAGAAAAGGTAGATACGTTTATTCCAGTTAGAGATGTATTAATGGAGGCAGTAGAGAAAGCCGGAGTCCTTTGCCCAAAGAGACAGAACTGGTTGGCAGAAGTTCCCTTGATGAAGACTTATGTAGTGGTAGCAGGTGATAATCTATGGAATATTGCCAAAAAATTTGGTTCTACGGTGGCCAAGATTGCAGAACTCAATAAATTAGAAAATCCCAGACTTATTTTCCCGGGCCAGGAACTACTTATTCCAGTCGAATAATTTAAATAACCTTATTCTAAAAAACTGAATTAAAAAGAAAATAAAAAAGTAAAATAGTCGAAAAGGTTCTTTAATCAAAAAATTTTTTATTCCTAAAAAGAAAGGGAGGAGAGAAATGAAGAAAAATTTAATTTTTTTAACCTTAATTGTCCTGATGCTAGCCTTCAGCTTTACCGCTCTGGCGGAAGAAGTAGTTAAACTTGGAATTGCAGAACCCATGACCGGAGCAATGGCGGTGGGTGGAGAGCTTTGTATGAAGGGATATCAACTTGCTTATGAACAAAATTCTACCGTTTTAGGGAAGAAAGTCGAGCTGATATTGGTGGATAATAAGAGCGATAAAGTGGAGGCAGCCAGTGCCGTATCAAGATTAATCGAAAGAGAAGGAGTAGTTGCTGTTTTTGTCAGTTATGGTAGTAGTATGGCTATTCCGGGAGGTGAAGTCGCCAATAAAGCAGGTATCCCCTTGCTTTCAGGTACCGCCACTAACCCTCTGGTTACTCAGGGAAAAGATTATGTCTTCCGGGCTTGCTTTATTGATCCCTTCCAGGGTGAGGTAATGGCTCGCTATACTTATGAGAATTTAGGTATTAAGAAAGCAGCTCTTCTGGTAGACATTGCTCAGGATTATTCAGTAGGTCTGGCTAATTTTTACCGAAAGACCTTCGAAGAACTAGGTGGAGAAATAGTTTGTGATGTGAAATATAATACCGGTGACCAAGATTTTAGTGCCCAGTTGAGTCAGATAATTAATTCCGGGGCAGAAGCACTTTTCTTCCCGGGCTATTTTGGAGATGTTGCTTTAATTGCCATTCAGGGTAGAGAGCTGGGATTTAAAGGGCAATATCTGGGAGGAGATACTTTACATAATCCAACTTTAATAGAGTTAGCCAAAGAAGCATCAGAAGGCTTAATTGCCAGTACTTTCTTTGTGGAAGATGAAGGATTGTTGAAAGCCAATCCCGAAGCAGAGAAATTTGTGAGACTTTACCGGGCAAAATATAACGAATCACCGAATGCAGTTTCTATCCTGACCTATGACTCCTATAATTTAATGCTTAATGCTATTACTAGAGCTGGTTCCCTTAATCCCGCTGCCATTCGAGATGCCTTAGCAACTACTAAGAATTTCCCCGCTGCTGGTGGAGCTATTACTATCAATGAAGTTGGAGATGCCATTAAACCGGCCGTATTAGTAAAGATAGTGAATGGTGACTTTAAGTACGAAGCCACAGTTAATCCTTAAAGGCAAGTAATTTCTGATTAAAGATAAAGCTAGAGAGACAAGATTTATTCTTGTCTCTCTAGCCAAAAATAAAAAGAACCTTTTCGACTAATTTTTTTATTTTTATTTAGGTAAAAGAGATTATTTTTTATTCAGGTTAAGGTAAAAATTAAAAAGAAAATAAGTCTAGAATGAAAGTATAGAATAACATAAAGAAATAAAAAAGGAGAACTCAATGTCATTAAATTTAATCTTGCAGAATCTGGCTAATGGTTTATCTTTAGGTAGTTTATATGCCTTAATTTCTATAGGCTATACCATGGTTTATGGTATTTTAAGGTTGATTAATTTTGCTCATGGTGAAATTTTTATGCTTGCTCCTTATTTTCTTTATTATGGAATACTAATTTTTCATTTACCCTGGTGGTCATCATTTCTTATAGCTATTCTTTTAACGGCCATAACTGGCATAATATCAGAAAGAGTAGCCTATCGTCCTCTCAGGGAAGCTCCCCGAATTTCAGTGTTAATTTCAGCAATTGGGGTATCTTATTTTTTACAAAATCTGGCTATTGTAGTCTTTTCGGGAATTCCAAAATCTTTTCATCGTCCGGAATTTTTTAAAAGACTTTATCAGTTTGGTGAAATTCGTATCCAGTCGACTCTTATTGCTTCTGTAATAGTGTCTACCATCTTTTTGGCCCTTCTCATTTATATAGTATATAAGACTAAAACTGGCTTGGCTATGAGGTCAATCTCGGTAGATATTGAAACTTCCCGGTTAATGGGAGTGAATGTAAACAAGACCATCTCCTTTACCTTTGCCATCGGTTCTGCCTTAGCAGCAGTAGGAGGCATCTTATGGGGATTGAGATTTCCGCAGATTTATCCTTTGATGGGAATGATGCCTGGATTAAAGGCTTTTATCGCTGCAGTAGTAGGCGGGATTGGTAATATTCCTGGGGCAATGTTGGGTGGTTTCCTTTTGGGAATGGTAGAAATATTGTATGTGGCTTTTTTACCAGCTTTGTCTGGATATAGGGATGCCTTTGTCTTTTCCATTTTAATTTTAATCTTACTCTTTAAGCCTGAGGGTATTTTAGGTAAAAAGGTACAGGAGAAGGTGTAGTCCAATGAAAAAAACGAATGAAACTGTATATACATTTTTTGCTTTAATCATCCTGGCCATATTAGTATATCTTGCTCAGAATAATTTAGATGAATACAAGTTAAGAATTCTTAATCTCAGTGCTATTTATGTTACTCTGGGGGTAAGCTTAAATCTAATTTTTGGATTTACTGGCCAATTTTCTCTGGGACACGCCGGTTTTGTGGCTATAGGTGCTTATGTTACTACTTTATTGGTTCTTCCTTCCTGGTATAAAGAAATGATTTTTATTATTAAGCCTTTAATCTGGCCTTTTACCGTTATTAAGGCACCTTTTTTAGCCGCCTTAATAATCAGTGGATTATTCGCAGCTTTAGCCGCCTTATTGATTGGTTTACCAGTATTGAGGTTAAAAGGTGATTATCTGGGAATAGCTACTTTAGGTTTTGCGGAAATTATCAGAATAATTGCTAATAATATTCCCCAGGTCACCAATGGAGCTCTGGGGATTAAGGGTATACCGGGATTTACCAACCTCTACTGGACGGTAGGGGTGGCAGTTTTTACTATTTATATAGTTAAAGGATTAATTAGTAGCAGTTATGGAAGGGCATTAATGGCTATTAGAGAAAATGAAATCGCTGCTGAGGCAATTGGAGTAAATCTTACTTATCATAAAGTGATGTCTTTTACCATCAGTGCTTTTTTTGCGGGGATTGCTGGAGGATTATTTGCTTGTTTGATTAGTACTATTGATCCTAAAGCCTTTATGTTTACTATGAGTTATAATATCTTACTGGTAGTAGTATTGGGGGGTATGGGCAGCATTACCGGGACAGTACTGGCAGCATTTTTATATAATTTCTTTTTAGAATACTTAAGACCGGTGGAAGCAGGCTTTAGCCTTGGTCCTTTAACTATACCAGAAATACCCGGGCTTAGAATGGTTACTTTCTCTATACTTCTTTTGGTAATTATCTTATTTAGACAAAAAGGACTTTTAGGCGGCTGGGAATTTTCCTGGAAGGGATTAGTCAATTTTATGCAAAGGATAGGTTCTCGTAGAAGAATAACCGAGGGGAGGAACGGATAATGGAAGAGATAAAAGAATTATTATTTCTCGACCGGGTGACTATAAAGTTTGGAGGATTAGTAGCAGTAAATAATTTTTATCTTAAAATGATGCCCGGGGAGCTGGTGGGATTAATCGGCCCCAATGGAGCAGGAAAAACCACCGTCTTTAATATGATTACCGGAATTTATACTCCCACTATGAACCGTATTTATTTTCAGGGTAAAGACATCACTGGATTAAGACCGGATATTATTGCCAAAATCGGTATTGCCCGCACCTTTCAAAATGTAAGATTAATGACCAATCTATCCGTACTCGATAATGTAATGATTGGATTTCATCTCCGTCTCCAGTCGGGTCTTGCCTCAGCCATTTTTAAGCTGCCTGGCTATGTAAGCGAAGAAAAGAGTATTTATCATAAATCTATAGAATTATTAAATCAGGTAGAATTAGAAGAATGTAAAATGGAAAAGGCAGGTAGCTTGCCTTACGGGCAGCAGAGGAAGTTAGAAATAGCACGAGCTTTAGCTACTCAACCTAAACTTTTGCTTCTAGATGAACCAGCAGCTGGAATGAATCCTCAGGAGACCAAAGAGTTAATGAACTTTATTTTAAAAATTCAAAAAGAATTTGATTTAACTATTCTATTGATAGAGCACGATATGAAAGTAGTAATGGGAATATGCAAAAGGATCCTGGTAATGGATTACGGAAATACTATTGCCGAAGGCAATCCGATAGAAATTCAGAATAATCCAGAAGTGATTAAAGCATATTTAGGGGTGGAGGCGAGTTATGCTTAAGATTGAAAATTTGCATGTTTTCTTTGGTGGTATCCATGCTTTAAAAGGTATTACCTTTGAAGTTCCCAGAGGTAAGATAATTACCTTAATCGGGGCGAATGGAGCCGGTAAAAGTACCACCTTGCGAACTATATGTTCCCTGGTAAAAGCTCGGGAAGGTAACATAAGCTTAAATAAAGAGGAAATAACCAATATAGCTACCGAGCAGATTGTAAAAAAAGGAGTAGCTTTAATTCCTGAAGGACGCAAGATATTTCCCAATTTGACCGTCCGAGAAAATTTAGACTTAGGAGCGTTTATTCGGGAAGATAAGGAAGGAATTGCCCGAGATCGAGAATGGGTTTGTGAAATATTCCCGCGCCTAAAAGAAAGACTCTGGCAAAAGGGGGGAACTTTATCCGGTGGCGAACAACAAATGCTCTCCGTAGCTCGCGGACTGATGTCTCGACCAAAACTATTAATGCTCGATGAACCATCCTTAGGGTTAGCCCCCTTATTGGTAAAAGAAATCTTCGAAATTATTCAGCGTATTCATGAAGAAGGAATGACTGTACTCCTGGTAGAACAGAATGCTTTTGCTGCCTTAAAAATAGCGAACTATGCTTATGTTTTGGAAACAGGAAGAGTAGTACTGGAAGGCACTGGCCAGGAGCTCTTACGAAATGATCAGGTAAGAAAAGCCTATTTAGGTGAATAAGAAATAGATTTTTTATTAATAATAAGCAAAGTTTGAAAAGAGATATCCATATCAATATAACTTTATTTTACTGTAATTAACCAGGATATTTTTTTACTGAATTGATTATTTTTGTCTTTAGCAGAGATATTGACGATATAAGATTTTTTTATTAGAGGATGGGAAGGATTAAAAGAAATTTCTCCAGTTTCGGAAAAAAAATCGAATTTTACCTTTGCCCCTCCTAATTTCATATTTAAACTATATTCATCAAGGTTAGAATCTTCTAGTAAGGCGCCAATTTTGGCATATTGATCCAGAAGAATTTCCCCATCGGGTGGAAAGACTATAGAGGCAGAGATAATTTGCTGGTTTAATATTTCAATAAAAGAGTCAATATGATTGTTCCCATAAATTATCTGCCTGTTTAATGAAGTGGGATCAATATCTAAATAGTTATTCATACTATTAGCATTTAAAATTCCCTGGTATCCTGCCAGTAAGACCAATTCTTTAATCTGAGGACTATATACACCATAAGGATAAGCGAAAAATTTTATCGGTCTCTCCAGTTTTTTTTCTAAGATTTCCTTCGAAAGAAATATTTCTTTTTTAATTCGGGAGAGATAATCTGCTTCGCTTTCCTTTTCTTTATATTGAAGAAGGTTGGGATGACTTACACTATGAGAACCAATTTCAAAATTATGGTTGGCCATTTCTCCGATTTCTTTCCAGGTTAGGCTATACTGGTTTTTCTCGATAAAATCAGTATAAACAAAGAGGGTGGCGGGAAAATTATATTTTCTTAAAATGGGATAAGCTAAAGTATAAGTAGATTTATAACCATCATCTATGGTAATTATTACTGGTTTAGGAGGGAGTTCATTTTTATTCTTTACTGCCAGTAATTGGGAGAGTGATATTATCGAATAATTATGAGAAGCCAGATAGCGCATCTGTTCCTCAAATTCTTCGAGATTAATCTTATAGCTTTCTCCTGTTTCCTGAGTAAAATTATGATAAGTTAAGATTGGTATAATACTCTCTTCCGCCCTAACTGAGCAAGGGAAGAGACAGATAAGAAGATAAAATAATACCGTTAAATAAAGCAAAGTTAAGCGAAGGGTAAGGGAGGGATTCATTATAATATCGGTTAAAAAATTAGTAGTTTGTTTGATTAACTTCATTTATCCCGCACCATCTTTAGTATATAGTATCCTTTATTTCTTATTTTAGCATATTATATCTCTTTATGCAGATCCAGGGGAGGAGAGATTATTTTAGTAATTGCTCAAGAATAGGAAGCACTTCCCTCAGGTGTCTTACTATAAAGTCTGCTTGCTCTTTACTGTTGGAGTTTTTTTCTATCAGAAATTTATTTATCCAGATAGTAGTCATTTCCATTTTTTTCCCCCCCAGGATATCTTTAGTATATGAATCTCCTATTATCATTGCTTTTTTACCCGAGCAACCTGCTTTATTCAGAGCGGTTTGAAAGATTTGAGGATCTGGTTTATAAGTTTGTACTTCCTCGGAAGTGGTAATAGAATCGAACAAATCTCTAATCCCCAGAGATCTGAACTGAAAGTCCATATATTCATTATCAATATCACTGATAATTCCTAAGTGAAAGGAAGTATTTTTTCGAATCCAATCTATAATGGTAAAAGTTTCGGGGAATAATCTTATAAATTCTAAATGTCTTTTCAAATATATTTCTTTCCACCAGGAGAAATCTTCTTCGGAAGGAATAATCCTACTTTCGGAAAGTAAATGGGTAAAAGCTTTTTTAGTAGATTCCCAAAGAGGGCTGAAAGATTTATTAAGAGGATCAGGATCTAATAAAGTCATTTCTTTGGTAAAAAGAAAGGAATTATATTTAGCTACTAGAACTTCTGCCTGAAGAGAAAGCTTGTACCGGGAAATAATATCTTTCATCATCTCCAGGTGAGTTTTATTATCGCTTTCCGCATCCATTAAAGTTCCACCAAAATCAAAAAATATAGCTTTAAATCTTTCTTTTTCTTTATTATTTATTTTTTTCATTTCTTCTCCTCTTTTAGTTAGCAGATATATAATTCTTTTTCTATTTCAAGCATAATCTATTATTAATTAATTTTAATGGGTAATAATGCTATCTAAAATGATTATTGCCTGAATTATTTTTAACTGAAGGATTATTTTTAGGAAAATTATCCCGCATAGAAATCATATAATCTTCTCAGGGCTTTAATCTTTTCACTTCTTTCCATTTTAGAATTATTGATCGCCTTTTTTAAAATCTGGATGGATAAGTCATAATTTTTTCTATCTACTGGATAGGGGTATCCATCCTTACCGCCATGAGCAAAACTATATCTTACCGGATCTAGGAAACTGGGAGCTGTACCGTAGATAATTTCTGAGATCAGGCTAAGGGCACGTATGGTTTTGGGCCCCACTCCTTTTGTACCTAATAGAGCTTCGAAATTTTGTGGCTGCTTTTCATAGGTATTCAAGAATATTTTGTTCAACCTTTCTGGATTTATATCTCTTAACCAAACCTGATGGTGGACAGGTAAACTTAAGCTTTGCAATTTCTTTATATCTTTAATAATATTTTCCGGTTTTTCTCTGGATAGTTCAGTAGTTAATTCTCTGGCTTGCTGACTTTCCAGGGCAATCATATTTAAAGGTTTAACCCGAATATCGCAGCATATTGCCGAATGAGGTTCACATACAAAATCTTTTACCTCTTTTCCTAACCAGTGATATCGACGGGCATAATGGGCATTAGTATTCATTCCCTGTTGTATGACTGTCCATAAACCATTTCGGGAAAAAATAAAACAATGATGATATAATGAAAAGCCATCCTGAAGAGCAGAACTGTCTACCTTTGCCGCCATTTTACTGGCATAGATGAGTAGGGAGGGGTCTTTATCGAGAAAGTTAGCTACTCGTTCTATTTCCTGAGGAGTTTTACGAGAGGTTCCTCCTTTGCCACCCGCTACAAATAATCCCAGTTCTTGCTCTATCCCTTTTATGCCTTCCTTTAGAGCACCGCAGACCGTGGTGGTTAATCCACTGGAATGCCAGTCAAAACCCAATACACATCCAAAGGCTTGAAACCAGAAAGGATCAGAAAGTTTTTTTAACATCTCTTCCTGTCCCTGTTCACTGATGATATAAATGGTAATATAGCGGGCTAATTCTTTCATTCTCTGAAAGAGCCAGGCAGGAGCCTTTCCATAATGTAAAGGTAAATCAGCAATTCCAGTTCTCATTATATTTCCCCTTATTCTAAATTCTAAGGCAGGGTAGTATTCATATAATTATTTTGATAATTAATTATATGTATCTTATAAATAAATGGGATAAAAGTCAAATTCAATTGGTCAGGATGAATTCACTAATTTTCTAAATTGGTAAGCATTCTTTACTGCATATCCACAGGCATCATTATTGAAATAGGCATAAATGTTTTTTCCCATTTCTTGCCAGAGTTTACACTTATCTGCCCAATATTTAAGCTCATCTTCTGAATAATTGGTACTGTAAAGACTTTCTCCGCCATGAAATCTAAGGTAGATGAAGTTAGCGGTAATAATTTCCTGATAAGGCCAGCGGTTAGAATGAGAGATACAGAGAGAGTAATTATGTTCTTTTAGTGTTTCTAAAACTGTTGGGCAGAACCAACTGGGATGACGAAATTCAAAGGTATGAGCGATATATCTAGAAAGAGGGAAGCTCTTTAAAGAATCACAAAAGGAAGTTATTCTCTCCGGGTTAAAGGTTAAATTAGGAGGAAGTTGCCACAATACCACTCTTATTTTTTCTTTGAGTTTCTGAAGATGAGCAAAGAAGAGCTCCAGGGATTCCTGGCAGTCTCTTAGCTTTTTTACGTGAGTGATCAAACGACTTCCCTTAGCGGTAAAAATAAAATTTTCGGGAGTCCGTTCATACCATTTTAAAAAGGTCTCCGCCGGGGGAAGACGATAAAAGGTGATATTTAATTCCACTGTATTAAAGAATTGACTATAATATTCCAGCCATTTTGAGGAGGAGATTTCCCGGGGATAGAAGACTCCCTTAGCCCAGTGAGGATAACTATATCCACTGGTGCCAATAAAAATATTACTTGCCATTGGTCTTTTCAATTCCTTACTCAGATTCAATTTTTAGTATATCTATTTGATTAGCCTAATAAATGACTTATTATTATTTTATCATTAATTAGGAAGGAGAGACAATTCCTCGTCAAGAAAAAGGAAGAATAGAAGAATTAATTATAATTTTTTATTCCTTAACTCTGGTTAGCAATATTGAGGTCAATAAGGCGAAAATCAGACCAATCCAGAAGGGAGAAGAAGGAGTAAAGTGTAGTTTTAAATATCCCCCCAAAACAGGTCCCTGTGAACCGATTAAGCCAGTGGTGGTGCCGATAAAACCGATGATTAATCCTCGGGAAGCCTGATGGGTAATATCGGCTAAAAATGCGCCATAAGCTATATAGCAACTCTGGAAAAGAGTATAGAAAATAATAAAACATAAAATATTCAAGTTTAAAGAAGTGCTTAGACTCCATAAAATAATGAATATTCCCAGAGCAGAAGTACTAATCGATAGAACCTTTTTACTTCCCCATCTATCGATAACTTTTCCTCCCCACAGACTAAATATCACAGCCGCAAATCCACCAGAAGCAAAGAGCAGATTTACATATGCTTTACTCTGCTTCATAACCTCTTTTACATATAAAGAAATAAAAGGACCATGGGTGGTGAGATTGAATAGCAATAAAAGAGAGGAGAGGGCAATAATAATAAGGATCATATTTTTATTAAAGAGAGCCTTTCTTGATTCTTCTCTATTAATTTTTACACGTTGCTGATAAGTCTCCTGCAGCCATAAACTTCTGGCCAGGGCACAGAGCAAGGCAGTACCAGAAGTAAGATAAAATAGATATTTTATAGCTATTTTAGGTATTAATACCATACCTAAAACAGGACCCATAGTCATTCCCAGAACTACAAATAATTCAAAGAAACTATAAGCTGTTCCTCTTTTATTTTTGGAAACTGATTCAGCGATTATAGAATAGAAGGAGGGTAACTGAAGAGCACTACAGATCTGGGCAAGAATTAAATAAAGGATTATAAATTTCCAATTAGAGGAGTTTCCCGCTAAAAAATACAGGAGAGGCAGGATAAAA